>OHYP01000509.1_pt1 | contig 20389 bp, 16 predicted proteins | sample 1580341 | NCBI WGS metagenome assembly OHYP01 (sample SAMEA3882509, study PRJEB24775) | human gut metagenome | biome: human-associated habitat; feature: intestine environment; material: feces | place: Netherlands | collected 2009/2010 | reverse complement strand
TGTTCCGGATGGAAAACTGGATGCCGGAACTCTGGAAGAAATCCGAAATCAGGGATTGGAACTGTTAGGGGTTGTACCACATGATGACCAGGTATATCAATATGACTGTAATGGAAAGCCGATTATACAGCTTCCGAAAGATTCTCCGGTCAGAAGTGCACTGGGAGAAATTGTAAAGAAGCTAGGACTGTGAGAGAGGGAGGTTCTCTTTATGATTTCAGCCAGACAGCAGTAGATGAGATAAAAAAATAAAAGAAAAATTAGGTTAAGAAAATAATAGAATATATACAGGAAAAAGGTGAAAAGATGGGATTTTTTTCAGGATGTATGGACGCCAGAAACATGACTTCAATTGAAGAAGTTAAATGTCCGAAATGTAGTGCAGATATAGAAGTATTTGTGAGAGATGGAAAAACAGTTGGCGACAGTGTATGCGATAACTGTGGATATACGATAAAAGAAAACCAGATTATACAGGTGTAATTTGTAATATTACATCCACTTGACTCAGGAATGAAGCAGTGATATACTAAAACAAAAGTTATTTATAAAATAACAGTAAAAACCTGGAACTATATTGTGCGGGCTTGAACAGTTATAAAGAATGCAATTCTTGTGGAGGGTATGGGATGATACAGATTGCAATTGTGGAAGATGAAGAAATTTATGTAAAACAATTAACAGAGTATATCCGGAAATATCAAACGGAAAGGGGAAGATCAATAAAGGTTACGGTATTTGGTGATGGAGAAGATATCACTGAGAATTACAGTGGCGGTTTTGACATTATTCTGATGGATATTCAGATGCGGTTCATGGACGGTATGACAGCAGCAGAAAAAATCCGTCAGATGGATCAGAAAGTAATTATTATGTTTATTACAAATATGATTCAATATGCAGTACGTGGATATGAAGTTGATGCAATGGATTATGTAGTAAAACCAGTTGAGTACTTTTCTTTTTCGCAGAAACTGGATAAAGCAGTTGGACGTATGCGCTCTGAGGTTAAAGAATTTCTTACGATTCCGATTGGGGAAGGAGTTGTAAAGATAGATATAGCAGATATCTATTTTATTGAGGGGCAGAGACATAATGTAATTTATTATACTTCGAGAGGAGATTACTGTTCAAGAATTACGATGAAAGAACTCGAAGAAAAACTTGCGGTACATAATTTTTTTCGATGTGCAAAGGGATATCTGGTAAATATGAATCATGTAGAGGGATTTGTTGGTTCTGATTGTGTGATCCATAATGTACATATACCTGTCAGCAGAACCAGAAAAAAAGAATTCATGAATCTGCTTCTGCAAAATCTTAATATGGAATGATTTCATGCGAAATGGAGGATACTATGTTATATCAGGATATTCCAAGAATTTATACGGCAATAGCAGAGTGGGGATCATGTCTGGTTTATCTTTATATCCTAAAAAAAGAAAACATGAAATCTGTACATTTTCTTACAGGCAGTCTTTTCATGTTGGCAATGCAGAGTATTTTTCTGACTTTGACAGGCAGCGTAACTGAAATTTTGTGGATTCCCTGTATGATGATCGCTGCAGGTATGATGTATGGATTTCTTATGGTCGGAGGAAATATGAAGCCTCTGGGAGCGGCTTATTGCTGTGCCCGTGCATTTGTTCTTGCAGAGTTTGCAGCTTCGCTGCAGTGGCAGATGGTATCTATTGTACAGGCATGGGGGAATCAGAGCCTCGGGGTTGAAATTCTGATTACGATGGTTGTTTTTGGAGGCTGCTTTACTATTGATATTTATTTAGAAAAAGATCTTCTGAAGCAGAATTATCTTGAACAGATGACAGTAAAGGAAGTAGTAGCGGCGGCAATCATGGCTGTTGCAATCTTTGCTTTTAGTAATCTGAGCTTTTTAAATGAAAATGCACCATTTGCGAGCAGAGAACGTGCAGATATTTTTTCTATCAGAACACTGATCGATTTTGGAGGAATTGCAATCCTGCATGCTTATCAGAGCAGGATCAGTGAGTATGTTGCCGAGAAAGAACTTTCAGTAATGAACGTGATGCTGAAAAGCCAGTATGATCAATACCGAAATTATCAGGACAGCCTGGATCTCATACAAATGAAATACCATGATCTGAAACACCAGATAACGGGACTTCGTGCGGAATCAGATGAAGAGAAACGAAAAAAATGGATTGATTCCATGGAAAAGGAAATCGCTGCTTTTGAGAATATAAGCAGAACGGGGAATCAGGTACTTGATACGATTTTGGCAGCTAAGATTTTCCATTGTCGAAAAAATCATATACAGATTACCTGTGTGGCAGATGGAAAATTATTGGATCATATGCATGTAACAGATATATGTTCTATATTTGGAAATGCTTTGGATAATGCGATTGAACATGTAATTTTAATTCCAGATCCGGAAAAAAGACTGATCCATCTGACAGTATCCGCTCAAAAAGGATTTGTGTTCATCAAGATAGAGAATTATTGTGAAGCAGAAATTTCCAAAAATGAAGAGGATCTGATTACAACAACAAAAAAGGATAGTAAAAACCATGGTTTTGGATTGAAGAGTATTCGTAAAGCTGTAGAAAAATATGATGGTTCTGTAGTATTTGGAGTACAGCAGAACTGGTTTGAATTAAAGATTCTTTTACCCAGAGTATTGTAATGCTCTGGGTATTTTGTGCCATATTTGCTGCATCTTGTGCCAAAAACGGCACGAAATAATAACCATGTTATAGTAATGCCAACAGGAAATGATACCTGAAAAAGACGAGAGAGTCAAAGGAGGAAAAAAGAGAATGATCAGTGTTGAAATGGAAGATGTTCTGGCGGTATTACAATTATGCAAACCGTATATTATCGGTATTATTGCTGCACTTGTAATTGGAATCGTAATTATGATCGCATGCCGCAGGATGTCCAGGGGCAAAAGATTTCTGATAAGAGGAGAAGCTGCGATCGCAATGGTTCTTGCAGTTGTTGTCTGCGTGAATATGATCTGTTTTGGACCAATGTCTACGTTGATTGGACTGGCAACGGGAAATGGAACTTTAAGCGATGAAACAAATGAAGAAGCTGCGGAAGTAGCAGAAGAAATTATGGAAGACGGAATTGTTCTTCTGAAGAATGAAAGCCTGCTTCCTTTAAATGAAACAAAAAAACTGAATATTTTTGGCTGGGAATCTATTAATCCGGCTTACGGAGGAGCTGGTTCCGGTGGAATTAATGATCTGTATGATATTGTCAGTCTGAATCAGGGACTTGAAAATGCCGGATTTTCTATTAACCAGGAGCTGGTTGATTTTTATAACAATTATGGTGCAGATAATCCGGAAATGTCTATCCAGAAACAGAGCTGGACATTACCGGAGCCACCTGTAGATACTTACAGTGATGAGCTTATTAAAAGTGCGAAAGAGTATTCTGATGTGGCAGTTGTGGTTCTTTCCAGAAAAGCAGGTGAAGGTCATAATGATATTCCTATGGATGTAAGAAAAGCAGCATATGATAATAATTCAGATGAATATGATGATTTTCCTGAGGGAGAGCATTATTTACAGCTTTCACAAACTGAGAGAGATATGGTGGATATGGTTTGCTCAAACTTTGATAATGTGATTGTGGTTTATAATGGAGCAAATCAGTTTGAACTTGGTTTCGCAGATGAATATCCTCAGATTAAATCTGTTGTATGGTGCCCCGGAACGGGAAATGTGGGATTTAATGCACTTGGTAAAGTATTTTCAGGTGAAGTCAATCCTTCCGGAAAAACACCGGATACATTTATTTATGATATGACGACTGCTCCGTGGTGGAATAATGCAGAAAAAACGGAGTATACAAATCTGGCAGATATGGCCGTTGAAGGAATGAACGCAGGAACTGCGCAGGTGTATGCTCCGGCATTTACCAATTATGTGGAAGGTATTTATGTAGGATACAAGTACTATGAAACAGCTGCACAGGAAGGTGCGATTGATTACGATAAGACTGTACAGTATCCATTTGGATATGGTCTGAGTTATACGGAATTTGAACAGAAAATGGGTGAACTGGAGGAAAAAGACGGACAGATTTCTGTAGATGTAGAAGTAACCAACACAGGAGATGTTGCCGGAAAAGATGTAGTAGAAGTGTATTATAAACCGCCATATACAAATGGCGGAATTGAGAAATCTTCTGCAAATCTGATCGAGTTTGCAAAAACAGATCTGCTTCAGCCGGGAGAATCTCAGACTGTTACAGTCATATTCAGTATAGAAGATATGGCCTCTTATGATGAGAATAATGCAAAAGCATATGTTCTTGAAAAAGGCGATTATGTGATTTCTATCAACAGCGATTCACATACTGTGCTGGATCAGAAAACTTATACTGCAGATAAAGATGTAGTATATAAGGGAGAAAATAAAAGAACTTCAGATGATACTGCAGCAACAAATGTATTTGAAGATGCAAAAGGCGATGTGACATATTTATCACGAGCAGATCATTTTGCAAATTATGAAGAGGCTACAGCAGCACCGGCATCTGCAGAGCTGGGTGAGCCATATGTTTCTGAATATCATCTGAACAGCAACTTTGATAAGACTACATATCTCAATGATGAGGATGTAATGCCGACAACGGGAGCAGATAATGGACTTACATTAGCTGATATGCGTGATGCTGATTATGACGATCCTCGTTGGGAAAAACTTCTGGATCAGCTTACTGTTGATGAAATGGCAAATATGATTGCAATGGCTGGTTATCAGACAGCAGCCATGGATTCTGTGGGAAAAGTGGCTACACTTGATTTCGATGGACCAGCAGCAATTAATAACAACTTTACAGGAGTTGGTTCTATTGGATTTCCAATTGAAGTTGTGGTTGCTTCCACATGGAATAAGGAACTTGCACAGGCCTGGGGTGAATGCATGGGCAAGATCAGTCAGGAAATGGGTGCAGAAGGCTGGTATGCACCAGGTATGAATACTCATAGAACCGCATTTGGAGCAAGAAACTATGAATACTTTTCAGAAGATGGAGTTCTTGCAGGAAATATGGGAGCAAAAGCAGTAGAAGGAGCAAGAAAATATGGAGTTTATTCTTATATCAAACATTTTGCTCTGTATGAGGGAAATGCAAAGATGGTAAGTGTCTGGTCAAATGAGCAGGCAATCCGGGAAATCTATCTGAAACCATTTGAAATTTCTGTAAAACAGGGTGGCGCAAATGCGGTTATGGTTTCCTGGAGTTTCCTTGGAGATAAATGGACTGGAGAAAGCAGTAACCTTATGAATACAGTTCTCAGAGATGAATGGGGATTCAGGGGAATGGCGCTTACAGACTTCTTCCGAAACAATGGTCATGGATTTATGAATGCAGATGCAGCTTTGGCGAATGGAGTAGATGCAATGTTGTCCACATTCAACGGAGAAGAGAACAATGTAGCCAATCCGGAGCATCCAACAGCTGTACTTCAGATGAGGAATGCCTGCAAAAATGTCATGTATACAGTTGTAAGCAGCTGGGCTTATGATGGAGAACACGAAGAAACAGGTATGGAAAACTGGAAAAAAGCAGGAATTGGAATCGACATTGTAATAGCACTTTTCATGGCCGGAATGGAAGTACTGGTAATCAGAGGATATAAGAAAAGAAAGAATGTTGAATAAGGATGAAAGTGGGATGGAAAACAGTTATGAAACAGCAAAAATTGGTTGAAAAGATGACAATAGAAGAAAAGGCAGCGATACTCAGTGGAAAAACTGTCTGGCAGACCAGAGAAATTGACAGGCTTTCCATCCCGTCCATCTTTCTTTCAGATGGACCGCATGGAATCAGAAAACAGGCAGGAGCAGGAGACCATCTGGGATTGAATGCATCCTTGAATGCAACTTGTTTTCCCACAGCAGCGACGATAGCAAACAGCTGGAATCAGGATCTGGGGGAAGAGATTGGACAGGCTCTTGGAGAGGAAGCAGCAAGTATGGATGTAAATATCCTGCTTGGTCCTGGATTAAATATTAAAAGAAGCCCATTATGTGGAAGAAATTTTGAATATTTTTCAGAAGATCCATATCTTTCCGGGAAGATGGCAGCGTCATATATTCGTGGAATACAGAGTAAAGGCGTTTATGCCTGCCCGAAGCATCTGGCGGTTAACAGTCAGGAACTTCGGAGAATGGCAATGGACGCAGTTGTTGACGAACGGACATTAAGAGAAATTTATCTGACCGGTTTTGAGATAGCTGTTAAAGAAGGACACGCAAAAGCAATCATGAGCAGTTACAACCAGATTAATGGGATTTATGCTAATGAGGACAAACATCTTTTGACAGATATCCTGCGCAAAGAATGGGGATTTGATGGAATTGTAGTAACAGACTGGGGCGGAAGCAATGACCATGTGAAAGGTGTTGCTGCCGGCTCAAATCTGGAGATGCCGTCCTGTGGGTACGATTCTGCAAGAGAAGTGATTGCTGCTGTCCGAAATGGAAAGCTGAAGGAAGCGGATTTGGATGAAAGAGTTGGAGAACTGGTGGATGCAGTGATGGAACTGACATCAGGGAAGAAGCTTTCAGATAAAAACTTTGACAGAAATGCACATCATCAACTGGCAAGGAAAGCAGCAGCAGAAAGCATGATTCTTCTGAAAAATGAAAAACAGATTCTTCCGCTGGATACCAAAAAATCCATCGCTGTTATTGGAGATTTTGCTTTTTCACCCAGATATCAGGGGGCAGGGTCTTCTATGGTCAATCCAACAAAAGTAGAAGATATGTCATCGATTTTGCAACAATATGATCTGAATATTCTGGGGATGACAAGAGGCTATCAGAGAAATGGAGATGTAGATGAGAATGATAGAAAGTTTGCATTAAATTTGGCCATGAACGCAGATATTGTAATTTTCTGCTTTGGTCTTGATGAGATCAGCGAATCAGAAGGACTGGACAGAACCCATATGCGTATTCCGCAGGACCAGATAGATCTTCTGCAGGATATCAGTAAAGTGAATGAAAATATTATTGGAATACTGAGTGCAGGATCTGCGATAGAAATGCCATGGCACACCTGCTGCAAAGCGATTTTGCATGGCTATCTGAATGGACAGGCAGGCGCTTCTGCAACATTGGATATTCTGACCGGAAAAGTGAATCCATCAGGAAGACTGGCAGAAACATATCCCATATCTTATGAACAGACACCGGCATTCCGATATTATCCAAGTAATGAGAAAACATCGGAATACCGAGAGAGTGTTTATGTGGGATATCGCTATTATGATACTTCAAAAGTCCGGGTGCAATATCCATTTGGCTTTGGGCTTTCCTATACGGAATTTACATATTCTGATCTTATCATAGAAGAGGATGGAATCAAAGTTTCGGTTACCAATACAGGTGACAGAGACGGAGCTGAGGTTGTTCAGATGTATGTAGGACTTCCTAATGCAATCGTGTTCCGACCGGAAAAAGAACTGAAAGGTTTTGCAAAAGTTTATCTAAAGGCAGGAGAAAGCAGACAGCTCAGGATTCCGTTTGATGATAAGACATTCCGTTATTGGAATATAAAAACGGGACAGTGGGAAATAGAAACAGGAACTTATCAGATTATGGTAGGAGCCAGTGTTGCAGATATTCGTTTAACAGGTACGACTGAGAGAACAGGAAATAGTAAAGGGTATCCGTATAATCCGGCAAAAATGCCTTACTATTATACAGGAATCGTGCAGAAAATATCAGATGAGGAATTTCGTGAACTTCTTGGCCATGAGATACCGAACGGGAGATGGAATGGAAATCTGGAAATCAATGATGCAATCTGTCAGATGTATTATGCAAAAAGCCGACTTGCAAGGCTGATATATAGATATCTCACAAAAATGAAAAAGAAGAGTGAGGCACAGGGAAAGCCAGATCTGAATATTCTTTTTATTTACAATATGCCGTTTCGGGGGATTGCCAAGATGACCGGCGGGGCAGTCAGTATGGAAATGGTATATGGAATTGTCGATGCTGTGAATGGCCATTTTATGCTTGGAGTAAAAAAAGTAGTTGGCGGATATTTCAGAAACAGAAGAAATAATAAGAAATATGAAAAATTATTAAAAGGAGCCGGAGGGAAGTGCAGATGAATCATATAAAAAATATATGGAAATGTTTTGAAGAGAAACATGCTACTTTTGCAAAATGGCTTTATCAGATATTCTATTTTGTTATATTCAGTATGGGCGTGACAGTATTCCAGTATCTTGTATTTACATTTTTACCAGGGATTTTGGGAATTGGTCTGGCTGGTACAGAATTTATGTGGCCAAAGGTTTCAATGAATCTGTTTGGAGTAAAATTTACATGGAGTTTGCTGGGGTATAATGTATTGCGTGATGCAACGGGGAATATACTGATCGGTGGTGGACTTGGCTATTTTATCAGTTATGAATTGGGGTCATTTCTTGCACAGTGTATCAATTTTCCACTTCAGAGAAATATTACTTTTAAAAGCCATGGAAATCCTGTATATCAGGCAATCTGGTATTTTATAGCATGGGTGGTAATTTCACTGATCTGTAATGGATTTAATAATCTGTGGATGCCAGTTGCATCTGCATATGTGGCACCGGCAGTCTATAACATGCTTGTGACAATTATTACAGGTGGAGTTTCCATGGTGATTTTTTTCTTTGTGTTTAAAATTATTTTCCCGGAGGGGAAGGCTGAATCTTTCTGATAAACTGCGGAGCAGTTATTCGGTTATGAGCAAGTAGCAAAGCGGATTGTGAATATCCGCTTGACTAAGGCATTTACCTGAAATAGGTGAGTGCTTTTTTGTTTTCAAGTATTCTATAAGAGACTGTATTTATGCCCTTCATCTTTTGAATATGTGTAAGGACATTTTTTGAGCCGGCATAAAAATGATTTTTACAAAAATTAGAAATAGAAATAAGGCGAGAGAAGAATTTGAAAAATTCATTTCGAAAAGTGTGGAAATATTAGCAGAAGATGAGATGAAAATGAATATTCACAAAGATAAGATGCTATGGTATAATACAAAGTACTGTATTAGGACTTCTGATGAGAGAAGCTGAAATATGGGAAAAGATTTAAAAGGCAAAGAGCTTGGATTGTGAATATCCACTTGATTGTCATTTGATATGTTGGTCAATCAAAGATTTAGCTATTGGACTGGGATAAAATCAAAGGATTTATAGGAGGAAATATAAAAAATGAAATTAGGAATCGTCGGATTACCCAATGTTGGAAAAAGTACATTATTTAATTCATTGACAAAGGCAGGCGCAGAATCTGCAAATTATCCGTTCTGTACCATTGACCCTAATGTAGGTGTTGTTACAGTGCCGGATGAGAGACTGAAGCTTCTCGGAGACTTTTATCATTCTAAGAAAGTGACACCTGCTGTAATTGAATTCGTAGATATTGCAGGACTTGTAAAGGGAGCATCCAAAGGAGAAGGCCTTGGAAACCAGTTCCTTGCAAATATCCGTGAGGTAGATGCAATCGTTCATGTAGTCCGCTGCTTTGAAGATTCCAATGTTATCCATGTAGATGGAAGTATTGATCCTATCCGTGATATTGAAACTATTAATCTGGAGCTGATCTTCTCAGACCTTGAGATCCTTGAGAGAAGAATTGCAAAAGTTACAAAAACAGCACGCATGGACAAAGAGGCTGCCAAGGAGCTTGATTTCCTTCAGAAGGTAAAAACACATCTGGAAGATGGCAAGATGGCAATCACTATGGAAATGGAAAATGAAGATGAAGAAGCCTGGATGTCTACTTATAATCTGCTTACCTGGAAGCCTGTGATCTATGCAGCAAACGTAGCAGAAGGAGATCTGGCTGATGACGGTGAAAGTAACAGCCATGTACAGGCAGTGCGCAAATATGCGGCAGAGCAGAACAGTGAGATTTTCGTTATCTGTGCAGAAATCGAAGAAGAGATCTCTGAACTGGATGATGATGAGAAGAAAATGTTCCTGGAGGATCTGGGACTGACAGAATCAGGACTTGAGAAACTTGTAAAAGCAAGCTATCATCTCCTTGGACTGATGAGTTTCCTTACTTCAGGTGAGGATGAGACAAGAGCATGGACAATTAAAATCGGAACAAAGGCTCCTCAGGCAGCAGGTAAGATCCATACAGATTTTGAGCGAGGATTTATTAAAGCTGAGGTTGTAAATTATCAGGATCTTCTGGATTGTGGTTCCTACGCAGGTGCCAGAGAGAAAGGTCTTGTAAGAATGGAAGGTAAAGAATACGTTGTACAGGATGGAGATGTGATCTTATTCCGATTCAATGTATGATGAACAGGTGATTTATGGAAATGTCGATACGTTTTCCGGGACTTGGCCTGGTCTTTGATTATGTGCCACGCTCATTTCAGATATTTGGAATGGAATTCACCATATATGGAGTACTGATTGCTGTGGGTGCTCTTCTTGGAATGGGACTTGTGACACTTGAAGCGAAACGAAATGGGGAAGATCAGAACAGGTATCTCGATATGATGCTTATCTCCCTGCTGGTTTCAGTGGCAGGTTCTAGATTATTTTATGTGGCTTTTTCATGGGGATTTTATAAAGAAAATCTGAATGCCATACTGGACTTTCGAAATGGTGGTTACGCTTTATATGGTGGTCTGCTCTTTGGATTTCTTGCGGCAGCGGTATTTTGCAGGATTACCAAAACGTCATTCTGGCAGAGTGCCGATATTGCGTGTCCCGGAATACTTCTGGGACAGGCTATAGGGCGCTGGGGTAACTTTTTTAACAGAGAGTCTTTCGGAGAATATACAGATCTGCCATGGGCAATGCAGATACCGGTTTCAGCTGTGCGGTCAGGAGAAGTTTCGGGAGCAATGAGAGATAATCTGCTGACCATAAATGGGATTTCATATATTCAGGTTCAGCCGATTTTTCTTTATGAAAGTCTGTGGTGTCTGCTGTTATTTCTGCTGTTGATGGCCATGCGCCGAAAAAAGAAATATGAAGGCGAATTGTTTATGATCTATCTGGCAGGTTATGGTCTGGGAAGGTTTTTCTTTGAATGGTTCAGAACAGATAAGCTTTATATTCCGGGGACAAAAGTGGGGATTTCGCTGGTAATTTCCGCTATATTATTTGCTGTTTTTATGCCTGTAGTGATCATACGCAGAGTGATGGCACAGAAAAGAGATACTATGCGCCGGCAGAGGAAAAAAAGATTTCTGGACGAGTCAGTGAAAGAAAAACAGATGTTTCCTGAGACTTCTGAAATGAAACCGGAACCGGAAATCCGGCCGGAGATGGATGAACAGGTAAAGCCAGATGTGGGAACTTCTCCCACAAATTCAAAAGAAGAACAGTAAAAAAACATATATCTGAAAGATAAGTGGGTTGAAAGTGGAAATTCAACCCACTTTTTGTGTATAAAAGCCCATTTTTCTCGTAAAAATAAGGTTGTTTCATAAATGTTAACAGAGTTCTAAATTTTAAAAATCTTTTTCTCCCCCTTGTTTTTTCAGCCTAAATAGTTTAGAATAAGCACATAAGTGGTAGAAAGTGGTGAATAGTGGTGGTGAGTGGGGAATAACGGCAGAGTCCATTACCACCTGAGAAATCTGAAGGGGAGATTCAGATTTTGCGAGAGTAGGTGAGTAACATGTTCATGGGAGAGTATAACCACACGATCGACGCGAAGGGGCGTCTGATCATTCCTTCTAAATTCAGGGAGCTCTTAGGGGAAGAGTTTGTTCTGACAAGAGGGCTTGATGGCTGTCTTTACATTTATCCGATGGATGAATGGGAATCCTTTGAAATGAAGCTCAGATCTTTACCACTTACAAATAAAAATGCCAGAACTTTTTCACGATTCTTTGTAGCTGGAGCAACTACATGTGAACTGGACAGGCAGGGACGAATCCTTGTACCGCAGACACTGCGCGAATTTGCCGGTCTGGAGAAAGATGTGGTTCTGACAGGTAATCTGAACAGAATTGAAGTTTGGAGCAAAGAAAAATGGAATGAGATCTGTGATTATGATGACATGGACAGCATTGCAGAGAGCATGCAGGACATGGGAATCACAATCTGACAGGTCTCGTTTGAAGTATCTTGCAAAGTAAATCCAGACAGGAGACGGAGATGGAATTTAAACACAAATCTGTATTACTGGAAGAGACCATTGAAGGTTTGAATATCAAACCGGACGGAATCTACGTGGATGGTACTTTAGGAGGTGCAGGGCATGCCGGTGAGGTATGCAGGAAACTTTCTGCCAAGGGGAGATTTATTGGCATAGATCAAGACCAGGATGCGATAATTGCTGCGAGTGAGAGGTTAGCCCCCTATAAACAGGCGACGATCATTCGCAGCAATTATTGTTACATGGTACAGGAACTGGCAGCAAGAGGCATCTATAAAGTCGACGGGATTCTCCTTGATCTTGGAGTATCTTCCTATCAGCTTGACAATGAAGAACGCGGTTTTACCTACAGGGTAGATGCACCGCTCGATATGCGCATGGACCAGCGCCAGACGCAGACAGCCGGCGATATTGTCAACGGCTATGAAGAAAAAGAATTATACCGTATTATTCGTGATTACGGTGAAGATAAATTTGCAAAAAATATTGCAAAACATATTGTTGCCGCCAGACAGGTGAAACCGATCACAACCACCGGAGAACTGACAGAAATCATCAGAGAATCCATTCCCATGAAGATGCAGGTGAAGTCAGGACATCCGGCCAAGAGAACTTTTCAGGCAATCCGTATTGAGCTTAACAGAGAGCTCGATGTGCTGCGGGATTCTCTGGATGGAATGATCGATATTCTTGATGATGGCGGAAGACTTTGCATTATCACTTTTCATTCTCTGGAGGACAGAATTGTAAAGACGATTTTCAGAAAAAATGAAAATCCGTGTACCTGCCCTTCAGATTTTCCTGTATGCGTATGCGGGAAGAAATCCAAAGGAAAAGTGATTACAAGAAAGCCGATTCTTCCGGGGGAGACAGAGATGGAAGAGAATCCGCGTTCCAAAAGTGCAAAGCTTCGGATTTTTGAGAGAGTATTATAATTAGAGAGGCATGAAATGGCGAGAACGACCAGGAGTGAAACAGCAAGAAGAAGCAGAACCAGTGCCAGAACAAACAGAGGAATGTATGTTGACGGAAATACGGTCAGACGTCTTGCAGAAGTTCCGGAGAGAAAGAGGCAGCCGGGAAGACAGAATCCGGGAAGGCAGCAGACCAATCGAAACCGAAGAGTGCAGGCGAGTCCTGCGCAGGTACCAAGGCAGAAACATCAGTTGAGTAAAGAAGCACAGAAGAACAGGCAGAAGGCGACTGCAATGAACTGGGGATTTGTAGCGTTTCTGGCAGTTGTATGTGTGGCGATATTATTCTGCTCTGTGAAATATCTTCGTTATAAATCAGAGATTACCGCAAAGATGAGTACAGTTGCATCTCTTGAGGAGGAACTGGCAGATTTAAAAGAAGACAATGATGCATATTACAGCCAGGTGACATCAAATGTGGATCTGAATAAGATTAAGCAGACTGCATTGGGAAGACTGGGGATGAAATATCCGTCAGATGATCAGACAGTAACCTATTCTACATCGGGTAACAGCTATGTAAGACAGTATCAGGATATACCAGATTCAAAGTAGGTGATTAATTGAGCAATACGGGAAGAAAGAGTCGAAGAAGACCACAGAGAAAAATAAATCAAAACATGAAAGAAAAGCTGCTGATATTGTTTGGAATTGTGTTACTGCTTCTGGTAATATTAGTGCTGAGAATTACTTATATTAATGCTACCAGTGGAAGCAAATACAAAAAACAGGTGTTAAGTCAGGCACAGCAGAAATATGAGAGCCAGGTACTGCCGGCAAAGAGAGGCGATATTTATGACAAGAACGGAAATATACTGGCTACCAGCAATAAAGTTTATAATGTGATCCTGGACTGTAAAACTGTAAATTCAGATGAGGACTATGTAGAGCCAACAATACGTGCCTTAAATGAGGTGCTGGGGATTGATGAAGAAACAGTGCGTTCTCTTTTGGCCGATTCAAGAACCAGCCAGAGTCAGTATCAGGTACTGACAAAACAGCTGTCTATGGACAAAAAGAAAGAATTTGAAAAATATAAGGCAGAGGATGAAGATTCCGGTCTTACTAAAGCGCAGGCAAAGGAACGGGCAAATATCAAAGGCGTCTGGTTTGAAGAGGATTATCTGAGAAGTTACCCGTTTAATGAAACAGCATGCGATACAATTGGTTTTGCACTGGACAGAGATGTGGCAGATATCGGACTGGAAGGGTACTATAACAGCACACTGACAGGCGTAGACGGAAGACAGTATGGGTATATCAATGATGATTCAGATGTGGAGCAGACCATTATTGCTGCGGTGAATGGAAAAAGCATTCAGACCAGCATTGACATCGGTGCACAGCAGATTGTTGAGAAATATGTTAATGGATTTAAAGAGGCAATGGGGGCCAAGAATATAGGTGTCATTGTTGAAAATCCGTCCACCGGTGAGATTATTGCCATGGATGGTGGTGACCGTTATGATCTGAATAATCCGAGAGATCTTTCCGCTGTATATACAGAAGATGAAATCAAAGCGATGAATGATGTGGAAACAGTGGAGGCTCTGAATGGTATGTGGAGTAATTTCTGCGTCACAGATGCCTATGAGCCGGGATCTGTTGTAAAGCCGATCGTCATGGCTTCTGCATTGGAAAAGGGTGCGATACAGGAAACAGATACATTTATATGCGATGGATCGCAGACTTTTGGAGATACTATGATCAAGTGTGCGGTTTATCCGAGCGCACATGGCACAGAGACACTGGGAGAGGTAATTGCAAACTCCTGTAATGATGCAATGATGCAGATTGGTGCCAAGATGGGAGCTACTCAGTTTATCAAAGCACAGAGTCTGTTTAATTTCGGAACAAGGACAGGGATTGACCTGCCGAATGAAGGCGCAGGTATTATCCATACTAAGGACAGTATGGGGGAAACAGAACTTGCATGTTCTGCTTTTGGACAGGGTTTTACCTGTACCATGATCCAGGAAATCAATGCGATGAGTTCCGTTATCAATGGCGGATATTATTATCAGCCGCATCTTGTGACAAAGGTTCTTGACAGTAATGGCGGAACTGTAAAAACAATCTCGCCGATACTTCTGAAGCAGACGATTTCCTCCAGGATTTCCAGTGATATCAGAAGCTATATGGCATTGAGTGTACAGCAGGGTACCAGCCGTCATTCCAAAGTGCAGGGTTACAGTTCAGGCGGTAAAACAGGTACAGCGGAGAAATACCCGCGAGGAAACGGAAAATATCTGGTTTCTTTTATTGGATTTGCTCCTGTAGATGACCCGGCTGTGGTAATTTATGTAGTTGTAGATGAACCGAATGTAGAGGATCAGGCAAACAGTACTTATCCGCAGTATATTGCACAGGGAATCCTTTCGGAGCTTCTTCCGTATCTGAATGTAGTGCCGGATGAATCTGAAGATGGAACAGTGCCGGAGACAGAATTGTGGGAAGGGTTTAAGGGACATTTAAAGAGTACTTCCATATCGGACAGTGAACTTGACAGTGACGGTAATCTGGTGGATGCAGATGGCAATCTGATAGACTGGGATGGAAACCGGATTGATGAAAACGGATATCTGCTGGATGCCAATGGAGATCACATATTGGATGAGGAAGGCAATTATAAGATGTCTACAAATCTTGTCAGTGCTTCGGGAAGTACGGATGCAGATTCTTCAGGAGATGCAGTATCCAATCCTGATGCACCTGCACCTCTGGAGGATGATGAAGCTGAGACGACTGAGGATAATGACGAAGAGACAGACGGTATTACCAATGAAGAAGCAGGTCTGGAATAAAAACGTATAGTTATAGCTCCGCAGAGAATGGTCATATATTGTTATGACAATCTCTGCGGAGCTTTTTTTATGAAAAAAAATATGACGTTTCACAAGAGAAAAATATGGGTGGTATTACTCTGCTGTATTTTAATGATGACAGGCCTTATCGGAAGACTGGTATATCTTATGTGTTTCAGATCAGACTATTATTATAAGAAAGCAAAAGAACTTCACGAAAGAGAGAGAGAGATCAAAGCGGCCAGAGGAGAGATTCTGGATGCAAAGGGAAAAGTTCTGGCATCAAACAGGACGGTATGTACAATCTCTGTGATCCACAGTCAGATTAAAGAACCTGAAAAAGTAATCGCCCTGCTGTCTGAAAAACTGAAAATAGATGAGGCAGAAGTGAGAAAAAGAGTGGAGAAAATCTCTTCCATAGAAATAGTAAAGACAAATGTGGAAAAAAGTACAGGTGATGAGATAAGAGAGTGCAGTCTGGCAGGGGTGAAAGTTGATGAGGATTATAAGCGTTACTATCCATGTGGAAGTCTGGCTTCAAAAGTCATTGGCTTTACGGGAGGTGATAATCAGGGAATTATCGGTCTGGAAGTGAAATATGAAGAAATCCTGAGGGGACAGCCGGGTAAAATCCTGACAACAACAGATGCCAGGGGTGTGGAAATTGATAAATTGGGTGAGACAAGGGAAAAACCGATAGAGGGGAAAAGCCTGATGATCAGCCTTGATGTAAATATTCAGGAATTTGCGCAGCAGTCAGCTTTGAAAGTAATGGAGGAAAAGCAGGCAGAACGTGTATCTATCCTGCTGATGAATCCACAGAACGGCGAAATATATGCATGTGTCAATGTGCCGGAATTTGACCTGAATGATCCTTTTACCCTGACAGATGATCTGAATATGCAGTTAAATGAATCCGGGATAACAATACCGTCGGAAGATCACAATGAACAAAGTGAACTGGCAGTGCAGACAGCATCAGGAAAAACAAATACAGAAAGAAAGCAGGAATTACTGAATCAGATGTGGAGAAATCCCTGTCTGAATGATACTTATGAACCGGGCTCCACATTTAAAATCATCACCATGGCAGCCGGACTGGAGGCTGGTGTTGTTTCACCTGGGGACCGTTTTTATTGTCCCGGATATAAAGTGGTGGAGGATCGCAGAATCCACTGTGCAAAAAGAACAGGACATGGATCCCAGAATTTTGTGGAAGGTGCACAGAATTCCTGTAACCCTGTGTTTATAGAGGTGGGGCTTCGCCTTGGGGTAGAACGTTATTATAAGTATTTCAGACAGTTTGGACTTCTGGATAAAACCGGGACAGATCTTCCGGGAGAGGCAGGAACTATTATGCATCAGAAGAAAAATATGGGAGAAGTGGAACTGGCAACGGTTTCTTTTGGACAGTCTTTTCAGATTACGCCTGTTCAGCTGGCTGCAACAGTAAGTTCACTTATAAACGGAGGCAGACGGGTGACACCGCATTTTGGAGTCGCAGTGTTAAATCCTGACAGAACAGAGGGTGAGAAACTGATTTTTCCGGTAAAGGAAGGAATTGTCTCTGAAGAGACTTCGAAGGAAATAAGAGAAATCCTGGAAACAGTAGTATCTCAGGGCTCCGGAAAAAATGCAAAAATTGAAGGATATGCCATCGGTGGGAAAACTGCCACTTCTCAGACACTGCCAAGAAGTGCAAATCGTTATATTTCCTCTTTTTTGGGATTTGCACCTGCAGAAGATCCGCAGATACTGGGACTGTGTATTATTCATGATCCGAAAGGAATCTATTATGGAGGGACAGTAGCTGCACCTGTGATACGTGGTATTTTTGAGAATATCCTGCCATATCTTGGAATTGAAAAAAGTGATGTTTCTGATTTTTCTGCAGAAGGCAATTAGGGAAATTCCGCAGGCAGGGTTGATAAATAAGCAAAAAAGCCTTATACTAAAAGAAATCTGAAAGTAAAAAACTTTCAGGAAAAAACGAAAGAATGAATGAGGTGTAAGATGGAATTTCAAGTTGTAATCCCTGTGCTGATTTCTTTTGCAATCAGCGTTGTATTAGGACCGGTCATCATTCCTTTTCTTCGGAGACTGAAGATGGGCCAGACAGAAAGAACAGAGGGCGTACAGTCCCATTTAAAGAAAGCAGGAACACCTACAATGGGTGGAGTGATCTTTCTGATCGCCACAGCGATAACTGCATTATTTTATGTAGGGGATTATCCGAAGATCATTCCGGTACTGTTCCTGACTCTTGGATTTGGAATTATCGGATTTCTGGATGATTATCTGAAGGTTGTGCTGAAACGCTCAGACGGACTGCTGCCATGGCAGAAATTTTTACTTCAGGTAGTTCTGACTGCGATTTTTGTATTTTATATTGTTAAGTATACAGATATCTCACTGACTATGAGAATCCCATTCTGGAGCGGACATTTCCTGAATCTTGGATGGCTGGCAGTTCCGGTTCTTTTCTTTGCTGTGATCGGTACTGTGAATGGAGTTAATTTTACGGATGGTCTGGATGGTCTTGCTTCCAGTGTGACTCTGATCGTTGCAGTATTTTTTACAGTAGTTTCTATTGGAATGAAATCGGGGATCGAGCCGATCACAGGTGCAGTTGTGGGAGGACTGATGGGATTTCTGCTGTTTAATGTATATCCGGCCAAGGTATTTATGGGAGACACCGGTTCTCTGGCGCTCGGCGCTCTGCTGGGAACCGTCGCCGTCATGACCAAACACGAAATTCTTCTTGCCATTGTCGGCGGCGTGTTTGTTATGGAAACCGTTTCGGTAATGATTCAGGTAGCTTATTTCAAAAAAACCGGCGGCAAACGCTTCTTCAAAATGGCCCCTGTTCATCACCATTTTGAACAGCTCGGCTGGCCCGAAACGACGGTCGTCATCCGTTTTTGGATTATGGCGTTCATTCTGGCCGTTTTGGGCCTGGCATCCCTACTCACATTGTAAAAAAGGAGACGACAGGTGTTTTCCTTTTCAAGAAACAGCCGTTCGCAAATCGCCAACTGGTGGTGGACCGTTGACAAAGTACTGCTCACGCTGATAACGGTTCTGATTATCATCGGCATTTTCTTGAATTTCTCGGCCAGCCCGGCCGTAGCCCGCCGCATCGGCGTGGACAGTTTCCATTTTGTCAAGCGCCAAATGGTCTTCATTCCGCTGGCTATCGGCATAATTCTTTATCTCTCCATGCAAAATTTGCGTTTCATCCGCCGCACTGCCATCATCGGCTACATCATCACTATGCTGCTGATGGTTATGGCTCTGCTCTGGGGCGAAGAAATCAAAGGCGCTTCCCGCTGGATTCGCATCTTCGGCTTTTCATTGCAGCCGTCGGAATTCATTAAGCCGACATTTGCCGTCGTCGCCGCCTGGCTTTTTGATGCCCAGAAAAAATATCAGGACATTCCCGGCACCCTGCTTTCAAGCATCCTCTTCGCCCTGACTCTCGGATTGCTGCTTGCCCAGCCGGACATCGGCATGTCGTTTGTTGTTACGGTCATCTGGGGCTTTCAGCTTTTCTTAAACGGATTGTCGCTCATTTTGGTAGGGTTTGCCATACTTGCCGGCATTGCCGCACTGATAACGGCTTACTTCGTTTTTCCGCACTTTCACACCCGCGTGATGCAATTCATTGCCTCAGACAATGAAGTAAGCTATCAGGTCAAAAAAGCAATGGAAGCTTTTGAAAACGGCAGCCTCTTCGGCCGCGGTCCCGGCGAAGGCATCGTCAAACTGAATATCCCCGATGCCCACACCGATTTCATTTTTGCCGTTGTCGGTGAAGAATTTGGTTTATTTGTCTGTTTAATTATGGTAGGCTTGTTCGCAGCGGTCGTTATCCGGTCCATGCTGATTTCGATGAGAGAGAACAACTTGTTTATCATTTTGTCTTCGGCGGCGCTGTCGGCATCTTTCGGCCTGCAAAGCGTCATAAACATGGCCTCCACCCTGCACCTGATGCCCACCAAGGGAATGACCCTGCCCTTTATTTCTTACGGCGGTTCGTCCCTGCTGGCCACGGCCCTCGGTATCGGCATGCTGCTGGCCATAACCCGTAAAAACGTCCATGCGGAGGATAAAGATGAAACCGACTAAAAAAACTGCTTCTGAAAAACCATTGATTATCCTCACGGCTGGAGGCACCGGCGGCCATGTTTTCCCCGCGGAATCGCTGGCTGAAGAGCTCCTGCGGCGGGACTACAGACTGGCTCTGGTTACCGATTCCCGCGGCAAAGACAACTATCAGGGAAAACTGAGCGAAATACCTAACTACTCGGTCTGCTCCGGCGCCCTGGTCGGCAAATCAAAACTTTTCAAAATCAAAAGCCTGATAAAAACCTGCTGGGGTGTGGTTCAGGCCGCTTATATTTTATTCACCCGCAAACCGGCCTGTGTCATCGGTTTCGGCGGCTACGCCTCTTTTCCCTGTTCCATGGCAGCCATTCTG
>OHYP01000494.1_pt1 | contig 21046 bp, 18 predicted proteins | sample 1580341 | NCBI WGS metagenome assembly OHYP01 (sample SAMEA3882509, study PRJEB24775) | human gut metagenome | biome: human-associated habitat; feature: intestine environment; material: feces | place: Netherlands | collected 2009/2010 | reverse complement strand
TGCGTTGGCTGTTTCGTATCCGTGTGCTGCGTGTGGCATCTGCCCCACACAGGGCGGATTTGGGCGGTTACTGCGAGTGAATCAGAACTGATTCACTTTTATGCCTTACGCTCTGGAAAGTGAATCAAATCTGATTCACTTCCAATAAATTTCCCGAAAGTATACGGTTCTGATTCCCTACTTTTATTAGACTGGAAAACGTGAATCGGTTCCGCATACTGTCAGGATAACATTTCGATTTACAGCTGCATTTGCCCACCTTGCCCCAGCTGTGGGGACGATTCGCAAGGCTGCCGTTCGGCTGCAACGGCATCATGGGTATTTTTACCCCAGCCAGGTTCTCTGCCTGCCGCCCTCATTGTGTGAACTATGACTGGACGGAAGTATCTTTACGACCACATCTGTCATTGCGCTCCACTCCGCCACGGGGTGTTTACCAGAGACTGAATCGCTCGTGCCCGGTGGCAGTCATGGCGCGTACTCTGTCTGCGCTGCCGTACTCGTAAGTTGACGGTAATGCGGTGAATGTACCTTGCTTGTCGGATATGCAGTTTTCAAGGTGCCGAATCTATTTGAGACGGGGCGGTGCTCTTGCCAGAATCAAGGCAGCTCCTACGCGCTCACGCGGGTCTGACCGCACGGACTTTTCAGAACATAATTGATCACATTGATTTTGGGGATTTTGTAGGCGTTTCCCAGCCGGATGCAGCTGATTTCGCCCTCCCCCAGCAGGTCATAGGCCGCGTGGCGGCTGATGCCCAGCATGGCTTGCAGATCCTTGACCGTTACAATGTCCGGGTACTCCGCAAACATGAGCTTGTACATTTCTCTGATTTCTTTACAATCCATTCGATCACCATCCTTGAATTTCAACTTTCGCATATTTGCGATGTAAATATAGGATACTGCGCTTTTATGCGAATGTCAATAGTTTTCGCAAAATTGTTACTTTTTTCTTGCGCTTTTATGTTATGGTGTGGTACAATAAGGAAAATCCTGCAAAGAGAGTGAACTGAAATGAACATCGGAGAGAAAATCAAGCGCATCCGCCAGCACCGCCGCATGACCCAGAAAGAGTTGGGCGAGTTGGTCGACCTCAGTGCAAACCGCATTGCACAATACGAAATGGGTTACCGCGTACCAAAAAAGCCCCTGCTAAATCAAATAGCAGAGGCTTTGCGTGTTTCCCCGTTGGCACTTTCCGATGGCGGAAACGGTCCGGCAAATGATATTCTGGAGCAGCTTTTCTGGCTGGACGAGGAGCAGCCCGGCGTTATCAAGCTGGTGCCCACCGAGCGCGGCACAGCGCGGTATAATGCCAACCCAAACCTTGCGCTGCACTATGATGACAACGATAACTGGCCGCCGCGTTCCCCGGTGGCCATGTGGTTTGATGATACGATTCTGGATGATTTTCTGAAGGATTGGGCTGCGGTTCAGAAGAAGTTGTATGCAGGAGAGATCACGCAGGCTGAGTATTTTGAGTGGAAGATTATGTGGCCGGAAACTTAATCTGCGGTCTAGAAATGGAGTAAACGTCAATTTAATATTATCGTTTATTTTTGCTCCATAAAACAGTAGAATAATAAAATATATGTATGAAAGGATGCGTTCTTATGCCATATTTGTCTTTTTCTCAAAGAATGGGGATTAAGCCGATAGAAGTGCCGATTCAGACAGATTGTCTGAATGAAGATACACGGATGGACATTTGGAATAGTTTTTATCAATGGTTTAGTAGCTATGTTGTATCAGACTCTGACCTTATAGACTATATAAACGGAAGTGAAAGAGAACTTTGCATTCGGGTTTGGAGTCGGTATTTAAGGAGAGATCTATCACATCTTTCCTATGGCCAAAATCTGACAGGCGAAGTCAAGCGTTTAATTTTGTCATCCACAACCGCATGGTACGATATTTTAGATTTTTGCGAACAAATTATAAATGACCCCTATGCGCAGGTAAAATACTTTTCCAAAATGCTCAATGATGTATTTGAAAAAGATAACGTCGGCTATCGCATCATCGGCAAGCAGATTTCTCCCATCACAAACGAAACGGAAATTCAATCCATCGAATCTGCGCTTGCATTAGGCAGGCCGTTTTCCGGGGCCAGAATCCATATTCAGACCGCCCTTGAGAAATACTCCGACAAAACCGATCCCGACTACCGCAACTGTGTGAAGGAATCCATTTCCGCAGTAGAATCCATGTGCCAGATCCTTGCCGACAATCCGAAAGCTACCCTAGGCGCAGCATTAAAGGTACTTAATAATAGCGGCATTGACATCCATTCCGCCCTCGCAGCGGGGTTTGAAAAAATCTACGGTTATACCAGCGACCAGGACGGCATCCGTCATGCCATCCTGAACGAGAGCAAAACCGTAGAGCCGGAGGATGCGCTGTTTATGCTTGTGTCTTGCAGCGCCTTCTGTAACTATCTGCAGCAAAAAGCTGTAAAAGCCGGTATCATTTAACAACCCCACCCCGGCAGGGCACAGGCGGAGGCATAGATGGGTGAAGCCCTTTGCTACTAGCGCACGCGTCACATCGCGTTGGTATGGTCTGACACTCGCGTAAGGACTGGTTACTTGCTGCCTGTAAACAGGTTCTTTAGAAGTTCGGCATAGTGCTTTCCACATTCCCAGCCGCTTTCGTTGAGAAAGTCGGACGTCACAAATTCCAGTAACCATACTTTGGAAATCATATAAAATTGGACATCCCATAAATATAAGACTTACGCTGATGAAGGGTGATAAGGTGGTCGAGCTGCTGAAAAAAAGAGCCAATTTGCTGCTGTTCGGCATAATTCTTCGGCATCGTTAGGTTTGTTTCGAAGAAGTCCGCTGGCGCAACATTCAATAAGCCGTGGTTCCGCGCACCTTCGGCTGCAATGGCCTGAATACCCTTGTGCCACAAGTCGGTGTTATAATAGGTGACTATATAATCAGAACTGGTCTTTCTCTCATCCAAAATTTTGAAAACAATGTAAAGCGTTGATAATACGCCACTTTCGTAACGGTCAAGACGCTTAATTGCACCCCAAGGAGCATCGGAAGATGTACTTTTATTGTAAGCAAATTCACCATTCCTAACAAGAAAATAACCGCTTACATCCTTGCTTGCTATACGCTTATCGAAGAACTCATTCTGGTTAATTAGACCATACTGCGCGGAGATTGTCAGTGGCAAAGTTGATTCGAGATTTTCGTTTTTGCGTGTGATGCGTTCGACAACTTCCCCCAACTTCCGCTGTTCCCAAGCAAAAGTAAAAGGGCCTCGGATTTTCCTTGGCCCTTTTGTTCGACTTATCGCTTATAAATATGCAGCCTTACACCTCGAAGCCGCCGGTTACAATAAATTCCCGCAGCAAACTGTCCACTTTCTGGTTCACCTTGGGCGGTATCAGCTTTACGCCCTCTTTTTTCTCAAAATAGGCTTTTGCCTTTGCTTTGTCTACGCTTTTCTTCAGTTCGTCAAGGCGGCCAAACTCGTTGATATTGGTTTTCGTCAGCCCCAGACCCATCATATTGCGGAGCTTTTCTTCATCCAAGCCAAACACAACGGCAAAGCGGTGGATTTGGTCATTCTTCGCACGGCACTGGTACTCGGTGATGTAATCCCGCAGCGTCTTGCCGGGTTCGGGTGTGGCATCTCCGCGTTCAATATCGTGCAGGAAGATATTGGCAAACTTCTGTTCTTCCTGTGTCAGGCTGGCAAAGGACTTATGCAGTTCGGCTTTTGCCTGTTCTATGGATTCTCCCGATGCACCCGCCTGATTCAGCAGCTTCAGGTACTTATCAAAGCGGCTGTTCATATAGTTGGAATCAATCACACCGGTGTCGATTTCCGTCAAATAGCCCACCAAATCATACGGCGCATCGCCGTCATCGGAAGGGTCCGACGGCTCGGCGGACAGTTCCTTATAGCGCTGTGCCAAAATCAGATAGGCAGACTCATCAAACAGCATTTCGACATCAATGGTTTCATCGGCAGCGTCGTCCGGGCAATGATATACGCTTTGATTCCATGTAAAGCCCTGCACACGTGCTGCCTCCATGTAGTCGTTAAGCGCGCGGAACAGCTTTGCAAACTTGGCGCAGACGCTTCTGTCCTGCGGCAGCTTTTCAAAATCAGGCACACCCGCGTTCGTAAACAACTCCGCAATGTCGCCGTACACCTCGTTCATTTTTTCAAGGTTGTGGGCAAGGCGGTCAACAAACAATCCAATCGGGCGGTCACCGGAGTACAGCTTCACCGCTTTCAGCACATTTTGTTCCATTGTGTGCGGCTTGCGGTAATAGCGAATCACGCCGAACGGTTTATCCGGTCCAAACAGTCGGTTTGTGCGGGAAAACGCCTGTATAATGTTCTCGTATTCCAGCATCTTATCCATATAGAGGGTATTAACCCACTTGGAGTCAAAGCCGGTCAGCATCTGGTCAACAACGATCAGCAAATCAAGCTGTTGGTCGGGTGTGCGTTCAATGCGCTTATACTGCTCCTTGTGCGCCAGACGCAGCGACAGATCCTTCTTAAACCGTGCGTGGGTGGGTATTGTAAAATCCTGCCCATAGCGCTTATTGTAATCCTCGATAATTTCAACAAGCCCATCCTCTTTGTAAATGGCGCCGCCGTTATTATCAATGTTCGGGTCAAAAAGGCAGCTTGTTTTCAATTCCGGCATGGTGATCTTCATCATGCGGTAATATTCGATTGCCTCCGGGATGCTGCTTGTGGCAAAAATGGCGTGGAACTTACCGTTGTGGCTCAAAGTCAGCCAGTTTTCCTTAATATCCTCGATAACGGTCTGCTTATGCTCTGCCGTCAGATATTGTGTATTGGGCAGATAATCCTCAATCCCCTTGATCCACTTTCCGTCCGGACCCGGCTCGCCGTACATTTTCACCTGCGTGTTGTCCATGTACTTATAGTACACAGCGGCTTTTGCGGGGTCATTCAGGGCGTCTGCAACCGTAGTTGCCTTCGCCCTTTCCAGTGCAACAGCCTGCCGCACATCTTTGTCGCGGAAGGTAAGTACCTTGTACGGGTCAAAGCCCAGCACATTTTTATCGCGGATGCCGTCCGCTATGCTGTAACGGTGCAGTTCATTGCCAAACACATCGGTTTGCGCGTTGTTCTTTTTGGCGTTTTCCTCAAACACGGGCGTGCCGGTAAAGCCGAAGAAAATCGCATGGGGAAAGGTTTCTTTTATAATTGCCAGCATATCGCCAAAGGTGGAGCGATGCGCCTCGTCCACGATAAACACCAGCCGCTTTTTGCCGATCAGCTCAATATCGCGGGCATTTTTGCCGCCCTCCTCGTCACGGATATTGCTCATCTTCTGAATAGAAGTCACAATCAGCGTGTCTGCGGTGGCAATGCTTTTCAGCTTGGAAATCAATACATAGGTGTTTTCCGTTGCCTGCACGGTCTCGTTTTCATCGGCAAAGGCGCGGTATTCTTTCAGCGACTGCGTTCCCAGTTCGATGCGATCCGTGAGGAAAACCACCTTGTCCGCATCGTTGGAATTGGCAATCAGCTGCGCGGACTTGAAGGAAGTCATCGTCTTGCCGCTGCCGGTGGTGTGCCAGATATACCCGCCGCGCTGCTTGCCGCTGTCCCATTTCGTTTTGGAAACCACATCCGAAATCGCACTGGCAGCATAATACTGATAGCTGCGCATAACTTTCAACACGCCGTCCGCATCGTCGGCCACGGTGTAAAAGCCGATCAGCTGATGCGCCATGGGGATGGACAGCAGCTTGGAGGCAATCTCTTTCCAATCGTTGATTGGCTCGTTGTTGAAGTCCGCCCAGTGGAAGTAGTAATCGGTGTTGAATTTTCCGTCGGGACCGGGGTTTGCGAAGTAGACGGTTTCTTCCGGGTTCATTGCCACAAAAATCTGCACAAGCGAGAACAGTCCGGTAAACACACCCTCGTGGGCGTATTTTTCGATTTGGTTATATGCCTGACTCACCGGCACACCGCTGCGCTTTAATTCCAGATGGAACACCGGCATACCGTTGATCAGCAGCATCAAATCGCCGCGGCGGTCGTTCAGCATTTTGGATTTACCGGGAAAAATCGGCTGCTGCACGATCTGGTAGCGGCTTTGCCCGGCGGCAATCTCCATGCGGTCGTAGATTTTCAGGCTGACTTCCTTGCCGAAATGTGCCTTGTCATCGGGGTTATCGCGCTTGACAGAAACCGTTTTGCCGTTGATAAAGCCGTTCAGCTTCAGCGGCGTGCGCAGTTCCCGAATCTGCTCCACAATTTGCTGCATCTCGCCATCGGTCAAGGGGTAATCGCCAAGGCGATCTATGCCGCGGTTATTGTCAAAGAGAATGTTTGCCCAGTTGCGAATCAGATCCTGCTCGGTGGGATATTTCAGAATTGTGCTCTCCCAGCCTTTGGTCGTCAGGATTTTTATAAGCGCTTCTTCAAAGTCCGATTCCTTTTGAAAGGTCATTTGTTTTGCCCCTTTCCGGGTATTTGTGTGCGCTTTTACAGCCGTTCGCGCACCATCATCAGGGCATAGCCCAGCAGGTTTTGCCCCTTCCACTTGCCAATATCCAGCCTGTCCGGGTCCTTCATCGACAGGCCGATGCCCCAAATGGTATCCCTGACCGCACATTCAGCCAAAACGGAACCTTTGGTGGCGGCAAGCTGCGCTTTCAGGTCGTCATTTTGGGTGAATTTGGCAAGCAGCCCTGTAAAAACAACGATTTGCCGAATACCATTCCAATAACGCTCGCTATAATGGGCAACCAGCCTGCCAAGCGCCTTGATTTCGGCAACATCATCGGTTGCAAGAATTTGGGCCGCTACAGCCTTGTCACCAAAGTACACAGCCTTTTTGTACATCATATATTGTTCCATGGAGGAAAAGTCCACCCCCTCCACCGTAAAGCGGCAGGGGTACCAGTTGCTCAAATATCCGTTTTCCTCACTGGGGTTATGAAAGCAAACAACCGTCATTATACTTCACCGACTTTTTGTACCGCTAAATCCAGGTCCAGATCATGCAGCCCGCCGTATGCTTTTTCCAGAAAAGCAACCGGCACTTTTTTTACGACCTCGCTGCTGGGCAGATTATAATACCATTGATAATACGCATAAAATTCGCCGATCCAGTCCGGCATAAAACCCTCGATGGCTTTGCCGTCCTTCAGTGTAAAGTCCTCGGTTTTGCAAAAGTAATCCCACAATTCGGGGGCGCTCATCGTGTTTACATAGGCTTTGGCTTCGTCGATGCTTTTTCTGGTTTTGCTTGCCATATAGGAATTGATAAAAGCCGCAGTATCCTTGTCAGGGTATTTTTGTGCCACAAGGTCAAAGAGCTTGCCCTGATTTTCGACCACATCGCTTACATATTCCTTTGCATACGCGCGCATAGTCCCTCACCTCTCAAACAGTGTGCTGAACACCTTTGTGACCGTGTTCGCGTCGGAATCCACCAGTTCGCGCATCCGTTTTCTTGCCGTTATGTCGCGCTGATTGTACCTGTCGTTAAATTCAGTGTAGTCCACGGCAAGCAGCTCGTCGGTTATTTCTTTCAGATTTGCATACGCGGCCTCGGACTTGATGCAATACTGGATGCCCAAACCGCCCAGCGACAGCAGATCTTCCAGAATATCCACATCAATATTATCGCGCACAAACTCTTTGGCAATGTAAAAGTAGGAGGCGTTTGCGCGCCAGCCGCAAATCACATCATAATCGCGGGTATCCATGCCGTATTTTTCGATAAATTTCTTTGCCAGTATACGGTATCGCTTAGAGTCGGCGGCGTCCCGGTGCTTCATCAGCTCTGCCAGCCACGCAAGAACACTGTGCTGCTGAAAATCCAGAATTTTCAGCCCGGCGGTTTCCAGCTCGTACTTGTGAACCCAGCCGTTTGTGTCGTTCGGGCGGCAGACCGCCCATTCTTTGGCAAGTTCGATGTTCTCGGTAAGGTAAAAGCCCCTGCCATAGTCGTGTTTATCATCCCCGCCGCCAAATTTTGGCACAACGATTTTGTCGGGAGTGCCGTGATATAAAATAATTTTTCCCATTTTTTCACGATTCTCCTTAGACAAACATCTTTTCGAGCATGGATTTTTTGATATTTTGCAGCTTTTCTAACTCACGCTGATGAAGGGTGATAAGGTGGTCGAGCTGCTGAAAAAAAGAGCCAATTTGCTGCTGTTCGGCATAATTCTTCGGCATCGTTAGGTTTGTTTCGAAGAAGTCCGCTGGCGCAACATTCAATAAGCCGTGGTTCCGCGCACCTTCGGCTGCAATGGCCTGAATACCCTTGTGCCACAAGTCGGTGTTATAATAGGTGACTATATAATCAGAACTGGTCTTTCTCTCATCCAAAATTTTGAAAACAATGTAAAGCGTTGATAATACGCCACTTTCGTAACGGTCAAGACGCTTAATTGCACCCCAAGGAGCATCGGAAGATGTACTTTTATTGTAAGCAAATTCACCATTCCTAACAAGAAAATAACCGCTTACATCCTTGCTTGCTATACGCTTATCGAAGAACTCATTCTGGTTAATTAGACCATACTGCGCGGAGATTGTCAGTGGCAAAGTTGATTCGAGATTTTCGTTTTTGCGTGTGATGCGTTCGACAACTTCCCCCAACTTCCGCTGTTCCCAAGCGTCAGTAAATCCCTTGAATCGAATTTCGGGGACGCTGCTGCCATTTTTCGGAAACATTTTTTCAAGCATGGCTTTCTTCAAAACTTGCAGCTTGTCATACTTACGCTGATGAAGGGTGATAAGGTGGTCGAGCTTTGCGAAGTATAAGCCAATTTGTTTTTGTTCTGCCATTGATGTTGGTAAAACTAATTGAGTGGCTTTCAAAATTTCCGTGTTTATGCTAGGCATAGTTTGACCAACAGCCCGTGCGCAAATGTCGTTTTTTATACTCTCAGTTTCTAACCGCGTATGCAGAAATTGAGGTAAAACATCTATTTCGGGTCGTACTCTCAGAACACGCCCGGAGAACAGCCAATTCCTTTGAAATGGCGTAACTAGGGCATTTATATCAACTGAACCAACACGAGAAAATACAATATCACCGTTATTCAGTGTATATGCAGATAGCCGTTTGTAGTCAACTTCAGAAACTTGTGGCAGACCGCTTGCGTTCTGTGGCAGGGAACCTGTTTTGAAATGCTCCGTTGTAATAATCGGGACACCTTCGCTCACATAATCATCAGCGTGAAGTATACTGCCAAAAGGCCCTGTCTTAATTTCCGAAATCTCCCCCAACTTTCGCTGTTCCCAAGCGTCAGTAAATCCCTTGAATCGGATGGCAGGTTTGTTCTGTTTTGCCATATCAGTCACCCAACAAGAGCGTCTTGAACTCGCTCAGGCCTTTCAGGTCGTACTCACTGCCGGTAAGGTCGTCCATCATCGCGGCCAGCTGCTTTTCGGTGGCGCGGATTTCGCTTTCCACATCAAAGAAGGTTGTGCTATATTTATTTTGCAGGGTCTGAATCTTGCTGACAAGGCTGTCCACCATGGCATCGGGCAGTTTGGCAAGCTCGTTCGTAAAGGGCGCAATCCATTTTTGCTCCAGCAGCTCCAACACCTGCGCATCGGTCAGCCCCTCAATGGTCTTTTTAGTCATGGCTTCCAGCGATGCTGCGTCAGATTTGATTTTGGCTTTCAGTGCCTTTTCCTGCCTGGTCAGTTCCTCTACACGGCTGAAAATGCGGCAGGCATTTTGTGCCTCGGGGGTGCGGTCGCGCCGCAGTTCTTTGACCTTTTTGGCAATCTCCTTCGGCACAAAAGCATCGCCTTCTTCGGTAAAGCACTCTTTATAAGCGTCCTTGTCGTCCTCGGTAAATTCATCCAGCAGGGCTTCATATTCGGTTGGCAGCTCGGCAAGCTGATTTTCCAGCGCGTGGAGCGCGCCAGCCTTATCTTTCAACAGTGTTTTTTGCAGCAGATCAAAGGGCAGAATGTGCCCGACCCAGCCGTCCTGCACTTCCTGCTCCTCGTTGCCCTTCTTTTTGGTGACAAGATGGGGGTCTACCTTTTTGGCTGCACCGAACCCCTCGGTCTGGATCATTTCAAGGTCAACGGCAATCGTGTTCCAGTGGTCGTCCAGCAGCTGATAGGCCTCGTACTTGTCAATCAGCGGAATGTCGGCAAGGCGCGCAAAAATATCCTCGCTGAGGGTGGTTTCCGTCTTGGCAATCTCAATTTTGTCCATGCCGTTCAACAGGACATCCTTCATATAGGCGGGCAGCGCAGCAAAGGCGGAACGATAGGCGTCCTCAAAGGCGGTTACATCGCGGCTGTTTTTGATAGCCGACTTGATGTCCTCAACGGTCAGCGCCGCATAGGGCGTTCCGTTTTCAGCAAACAATTCACCGCGCAGCGCAGGGAACGCCGCCCAGTACGCGGAAAGCTCGTCCAGCTCTGCTGCGGGGATGCCGCCAAACATAGAGGCGTATACATCCCAATGCTCCGCCGCCTCAGAGGAGTCCACATAGCGGGGAATGTTTAAGTTGTAGTCGTTGGCGCGGATTTCCTCACGGCTGACCGTGCGGGAAAATTTGGGGATGCTCTCACGCTTTACAAAGGTATCAGCAATGCGCTTGATGTCGGAGGCGCGGAGCTTGTTGTTTTTGCCCTCCTTGGTGTACCCCTTGGAGGCGTCAATGATAAGTACATCCTCGCGCTCGCGCTTTTGGCGCAACACCATAATGATGGTGGGAATGCCCGTACCAAAGAAAATGTTGGCGGGCAGACCGATGATGGCGTCAATGTGGTTGTTCTCAATCAGATTTTTGCGGATCGTGCCTTCCTCACCGCCGCGGAACAGAACACCGTGGGGCAAAACGATGGTCATAATGCCGTCGGGCTTGATATGGTAAAGGTCGTGCAGCAAAAAGGCATAGTCCGCCTTACCCTTGGGTGCCAGACCAAAGCGGGCATAGCGGGCATCGCCTTCCTTGTTGGTGGGATCCCATGCCTGCGAATACGGCGGGTTCGATACTACGGCATCAACATACAGCGGGTCATAGGAGTTGATGGGGTCGGCATCATCAAAGTAGGGCCAGTCCTCCTCCAGCGTATCGCCGTTGCGGGTAACGATGTTGTCCGGCTTGATGCCGCGCATTACCAGATTCATACGGGTCAGGTTGTAGGTGTTCTCTTTCAGCTCCTGCGCGTAGTATTTTACATTGTTTGCGTCAGCCATATACTTGGAAACGCTTTTGCCGATGTTGATCAGCAGCGAGCCGGAACCGCTGGTCGGGTCATAGATTTTGATTTCGTTCTTGCCCTGCAGGTGGCTTGCCACGATTTCAGACATCAGCAGCGAAACCTCGTGGGGCGTATAGAACTCGCCCGCCTTTTTGCCGGCATTGGCGGCAAACATACTGATCAGATATTCATAGATGAAGCCCAGCACATCATAGCCCTGCTTGCCGTCCATCGGAATATCCTTAATCAGGTTCAGCAAGCCGCTGATGGCTTTGGTCTGGGTGCCGGAGCTGTCGCCCAGTTTGGAAAGACCGGTTTCCAGTGTGTTGAAGATTTTCTCAAACACACGCTTGTGCGTGGGGGAAATCAGCCGGCTGAACGCCGACAGCGCGTCACGCACATTGGAAACATCAAAATCCTTGCCCATGCCGAGCCAGGTGGAGAAGAAATCTTTGTAGGAGATAAAATAGCCGATGTTTTCCTGCACCCATTTGACGGTTTCGGGGTCGTCCTCGGTTACGGTTTTCAGCAGCTCATCGTCATAATCGTTGTCTTTCAGAAATTCGATTTCTTTATCGGACAGATATTTATAAAAAATGAAACCAAGGATAAAGTCTTTGTACTCACTGGCCTCGATTTTGGAGCGCATCTGGTTAGCAGAAGCCCAAATCTTCTGCGCAAGCTGTTGTTTGTTCATCGGTCAAGCTCCTTTTGCTTTAGAAAATACCCTTTCTCGGGAAAAGCGTAAGTAGTTATTTCTATTATAACACAGATAACTAAGGTTTCCACAAAAAATTGTGGCTTATGCCATAAAATACATACGCTTGGGAACAGCGGAAGTTGACTGAGTTTGTCGAGTTCTTTTCAGGATTAACTTATACGCCTAATGATGTTCAGGAAAATGGAACTCTTGTGCTTCGTTCATCAAATGTAAGCAACGGTGAGGTTGTCGATGCAGATAATGTCTATGTAAATCCGCAAGTTGTTAATTCTGAGAATGTTAAAGTCGGCGATATAGTTGTTGTTGTTCGTAATGGCTCTCGTTCACTCATCGGAAAACACGCACAAATTAAGGCTTTTATGCCCAACACGGTAATCGGAGCGTTTATGACTGGTATTCGTTCGGAATGTCCAGAGTTTACAAATGCTTTACTTAATACTTCAAGATTTGAAGAAGAAATCGCAATGAATATGGGAGCAACAATCAACCAAATCACGGGGTATATGTTTTCCAAAATGGAATTCAAAGTGCCGTATTTGGACGAACAAAAGAAAATAGGCGAATATTTTGAAAAACTCGACCACCTTATCACCCTTCATCAGCGTAAGCCATATTCACACATACAACGGAGGTGCAATATGCTTAACGAAGCACAACGCACAGATAAGTTCTGTGAATATTATGCAAAGTGGATTACTGTATACAAGAAAGGGGCGATAAGACAGGTTACAATGGACAAGTACCTGATGACGCAAAAATGGCTTGAAAAACTTATCCCGGATTTGAAAATTTGCGATTTGAATCGCATTGCGTATCAGCAGTTGCTGAATGATTATGCCGAATACCATGAGCGGCAGACGACAATGGACTTTCACCACCAACTCAAAGGAGCTGTTTTAGACGCAGTGGACGAGGGGCTGATTGACCGTGACCCCACGCGGAAAGCGATTATTAAAGGCAAGGCACCATCTACAAAGAAAATAAAGTACCTTAACCAATTTGAACTGCACACGCTCCTTGCCTCGCTTGAATTAAAGGATGAAGTGAACTGGGATTATTTCATTCTTTTGGTGGCCAAGACCGGAATGCGCTTTTCGGAGGCACTGGCACTGACCCCCAAGGACTTTGATTTCTATCATCAGACCCTTTCCATCAGTAAGACATGGGATTACAAGGGCGCCGGTGGGTTTCAGCCGACAAAGAACAAGTCATCGGTTCGTAAAATTCAAATTGATTGGCAGTCTGTTATCCGCTTTTCCGAGCTTGTAAAAGGACTGCCGGAGAATCAACCTATTTTTGTGGATGGCAAGGTCTACAACTCCACCGTCAATGATGTTTTGAGCCGCCACTGCGAGAGGTGCAATATCCCGGTCATTTCTATCCACGGTCTGCGCCACACCCACGCATCCCTGCTACTTTTTACCGGCGTATCTATTGCGAGTGTTGCCCGGCGACTGGGACACTCCAGTATGACAACCACCCAAAAGACCTATCTTCATATCATTCAGGAGTTGGAAAACAAGGATATTGACCTTGTTATGCGGTCATTGTCCGGGCTGAACTAAATCATTGATTTATGGCTTATGTTGATTTGCTTAATGCAAAAGTGACTGTGGCGCAGAGATTCACTTTGCACCACAGTCACTTTTGCATTGGATCTTGAATGCTAATCCGAAAAATATTGTACCCGCTATATTGGGATTCTTAAATTTACCAGACGCTGTCTGGCAAATTGAGTTGACCGCACTACTATGGGTTATCATCTATCCTCTGCACGGATAAAGGACGGTGCAGAGATTTTTCCGACTATATCCTTCTATATCCTTTAATGGAAAAATGTCTTGTATATCTCAACCACCTGATTTTCCAGTCAGCGACTGGAAAATTGAACGGAACACATTATGATGAATGAGTATATCATCTGCTTTTGCTTGAATTACCGATTTCCTTGATGGCGGCATAGTGTTTTCCACATTTTCGGCTGATCTCGTTGAAAAAATCGGATGTCACAAATTCCAGCAGCCATACTTTGGGAATCATATACTTGGGTGTCTGCAAGATGGTTTTCAGCAAGCCCTTGCTGCACCATTTCAGAATGGTGTGGCGTTGGTAGCCTGTCACCTCGCAGACTTGCGCAACGGTCAGTACATCCGGGTAATTTGCCAGTTGCTGCTCGTACCATTCCTTGGCTAGCAGCCGTTCTTCGCCCGTATAGTTCAGCTTGCGCTCTAACGATGCGGCAGGTTTCTTGTGTTTGGGGTAGTTGTAATACCACCCGCTGGGCGGAGTGTAGCGCATCGGGTCGGACTCTCGGCGGTAGAGATACTCGGCAACATCTTTCTTGGCGATTTTATAGCAGCGTGTTTTCTTTCCGTTGTTTTTGCAGGGAACAAGCCCGCTTTGCAGGAGATAAAGCGAAGTGCGTGTTCCGATATGGCATGCAATGCGGAAATCATTGCGGCTCATCGGGTCCGGATAGGGCGTTAGAATTTCTTCAATCTTTTCTGCCAAAGGGTCCTTGCTTACAGTTTTTTTCTTCATTTCGGGTTCTCCTTGTTTGTAAAGTGGAACCCGAAAAATCACTACTTCATTTTTCTGTTTCCTGCATTTTTTCTCATTCGTGTCCGCAAGACCGCACTATTATCCGGCTTTTGGGGCAGGGCTTATGCTGCTGTCACCGCCCAGGCAAAGCTGAAGCGGGAAGAACAGGCCCGCCAAAGCAGCCGACAGGAGATTGCTCACTCGGTTACGGAAGCGAATGTGCTAACCTCGGAGCTGACCGATCTGCTGATCGAAAAGGTGTATGTATTCCCCGACAACCGCATTGAGATTGTTTACAAGGTCCATGACCTCTTTGAATAATTGAAGATACAAAAACGGAAAACCCAGGCTATCAAATCCATCTTAGTGGCTTGGGTTTTCTGCTCTTTGGCGCTTTTATAGTCAAACGACAAGTGGTACAATATAGTTAAATTCTATTTACTATGAAAGCTGTACCAGGGGGAACAAAAATGGGAAATCGAACATTTGAAGATGTGAAAAGCTATGTAGAATGGCAATCTCAAGGAAAATGCACAGTATTGAGCGCAAAAACAGAGCAACACTTCAATGATTTGGGTGTTGATGTGCGCGTCTGGAATGTCAAAACCGATACTGATGGAGATTGGTGGGTAGTGGAGGGCGACGGGATTCCGATGAATCTCTATCCCCAAAGTGCATATTATTTTGGAGCAGATGAAGTGTATTCTTTCCACATGGGCTTAATGCAGAGAATGAGCGCAGCCCAGGGTGAATATAGTCCAGAGGATTTTGTAAATGGTGTGACGCTCGATGCAGAAATTGCTCCTCAACTTTTCCGAAAGCTCAAAAGTGTCGCTGCGCTAATTGATACCGCTAAGGAGATTGAAGATTTTCAAGCGATAGGTGTTCAGTGCAGAGAAACATTGATTGAACTCGGCAACCACATTTATGACCCTGCAATGGCTGGTGATGGGGAGCAGCCCCAAGCATCGAATTTCAAGAGAAAATGTGAACTATTTATTCAGTTCTATTTGAAAGGATCGGAAAACGCAGATTACAGAAGTATTATTAAGAAACTAACAGAATCCACCTGGGATTACGCCAATAAGATTACACATTCGCGTAGTGCTACATACTACGAAGCCTCAACCTGTGTTACGCTTTGTATTTCTCTTGTTGGCGTTTATGAAAACATCCTTCAGAAAGTTTTCGATCCACTTTCTCAATACCATTGCTCAGTTTGCCAAAGTAAGAAATTAAGCATTGATGGTGATGATTCAGATGAAGATGGAATGGTGAAAAAACTATATCTCCATTGTGAAGAATGCGGTGCTACAACAGAAGTAGTCTTTGAAGGAAATGATGGAGATAATCCCACCTATACTACGAGCAAAGTCGTAGAATAAAAAGCAAAAACAGAAAACCCAGACTATCAGCACTAAGATTGGTAGTTTGGGTTTTCTGCTTTTCAGAATTATATTTTTTTGTCGTGTGCTTGACATACGGGTGGCGCAAATCGTGAAAGCGGATGCGCCGCAGATGATAATTTTGCAAGATAATCTGGAACGAATTGGAGAGATAATCCGGCTTAAGCAGATTGCCCATTGCGTCTACGCAGATGTAGTCTGCGTATTTTTTGTTGTAGCACCTACCGCACAGCTTGCGGTTTTCTTTCTGTTCCTCCTGCAAGGCCAGCAGCCGTTCCCGGAAAACCGGTACAAGTGGCAAGGTGCGCTTGCTGGATTTGGTTTTTGTGCCATTGGATTCTACAAGAACTTCTTTTCCGTCCAGCCGAACCGTTGTGACCGTGTGGCAGATTTCAATGGTGTTCTGCTCAAAGTCTACAGCAGCCCATTTCAGCCCTACAACCTCGCTGCGGCGCAGACCATAAAAGGCAGTCAACATAACTGCCACCTCAATTTTACTGCCGCGCACAGCGTCGAACAGCGCGTTCATTTCGTCCTTGCTGTAAAAGTTCCCGGTAAATTCGTTTTTCTTCGGGCGGTCTACCTTGTCGGCAGGGTTCACATCGATCAGGTCCGTTTTCACTGCGTATTTCAAGGCGCGGTGGATAACCGCATGATAGTGAATGACCGTATTGGGCTTCACACGCTCCAACTGTTCCTGATAAAATGCTTGGATATGAACCGCTTTCAGGTTGCCCAGCGTAACGCCGAGATTTCTAAAGTAAGGAATGATCCTGCTGGAGCACAACACGTTCTATCTGCGTGACGGCGTGCCCTTCGTGCGCGCCCGCATGGATGGAGGCAGCTACACAGAGAAGGATGATACGATCCTCCCGCTGCCCTAAGGCAACACCGCATAATTCCCGCCTTACGGCTTAAGCACCGCTCCGGCGGCTGCGGCACGGCATCTGCGTTGCCAAAATGCTCGATAATGTCGGGTTGCGGTACCCGCATCGTGCTTCGGGGGCAAAAGCCCCTCGCACTCTGCGACCGCTGCCCCTGCTTCGGTTCGCTGCATCCGCCACTGGCGGCGCTCACCTTTGCAGCACAAAGTATTATCTGCGCTTTTGGCTTAGCAGCTGCCGCACCTTGCTCGCCGTATCGGCACTTAGAATTATGCGGTATTGCCTTGTCTTTTTGCCATTATACCACATTTTCACAGCAATTTCATTTTACTTTTCCGAAAAAGCGTGTATAATAAGAAAGTATGCAATTTTGAAAAAGACAGGAGAATTCCATGAAACTGAAGAATTTCCGCCGTGTGGCAGCCCTTGGCATGGCTGTCGGCATGACTGCTGTGCTTGCGGCCTGCGGCAATACCGCTGACACCGCCTCTTCCGAGGCCGCCGAATCTACCGCCGAGACGGCTGACACCGCCGAGAAGGCCAGCGCTGAGACCGCGGATGCCGAGTACGCCTATCTGGCTGATTTCAGCTTTTCCGATGCGTTTGACGAGAACGGTTATCTCAAGGGCGTGACCGCCGCCGATTATGTCACCTTGCCCGACGACTACGCGGACATCACGATCAGCGCCGACCTGGGCCAGGTCAGCGACGACGACATCAATGATTACATTGATTCCAACGTGCTGTCCAACTTTGCGACCACGAATGAGGTCAAGGACCGCGCAGCCGCGGACGGCGATACGGTCAACATTGACTATGTGGGCCGCATCGACGGCGTTGCTTTCGACGGCGGCGACACCAAGGGCAGCGGCGCTGACCTGACTTTGGGCAGCGGCACCTACATTGACGACTTTGAAGATCAGATCGTCGGCCATACCCCCGGCGAGACCTTTGACGTCACAGTCACCTTCCCCGAGGATTACGGCAATGAGGACCTGAACGGCAAGGAAGCCGTCTTTGAGACGACCCTGAACTACATCAAGGAGTCCGTCACCCCCGAGCTGACCGACGACTGGGTCAAGGAAAATCTCGGCGAGAGCATGAGCCTGAACAACGTCGATGAGCTGAAAGCCTTCGTCAAGTCCACGATGCTCTATGACAACCAGGCCAGTGACGTTTACACCGCCCTGCATGACAAGGCCAGCTACGCGGACGAGCTGCCGCAGACCGCGCTGGACTACTACCGCGATGTGCTGCTGTACCGCATTTACACCAACGCCCAGAAATACGGCACCGACATGAACACCCTGCTGTCCTCCGGCATGATGGGCAGCAGCTATGACAGCGTGGATGCCTATCTGGCAGATGCCAACGACAGCATCAAGTCCATCACCCAGCAGGCCCTGCTGATGCAGGCCGTGGCCGAGAAAACGGGCTTCAAGTGCGACACCGCCACCATGAACGCTGACTTTGGCCGCTACTACGGCACCACCGACCCGAGCCAGTATGTCTCCGCCTACGGTGAGAACTACATCAAGATGAATGTTCTGCAGAGCGACGTCATGCAGAGCCTGATCGACAACGTCAAGTACGAATAAGCGGTAAGCGCCGCCGCACTCCCGGTTTTGCACCGGGAGTGCTTTTTTGTTGCTTTTTGCGGGGGAAACCTTTATAATAAAGGTATTCTGAATAAGGAGTCCTTCCCTATGCCTCTTATCATCCCGAAAAACCTGCCTGCTTACGAGGAATTGCAGCAGGAAAATGTATTTGTCATGCACCAGGAGCGCGCGATGAGCCAGCATATCCGCCCGCTGCGCATCCTGATTTTAAATCTGATGCCGACCAAGATCGTGACCGAGACCCAGCTGGCCCGCCTGCTGGCAAACAGCCCTTTGCAGGTGCAGGTCACCTTTTTGCAGACGGCAACCCACAGCACGACCCACACCGCGCCCGAGCACATGAAGGCGTTCTACAAGACGTTTGACGAGATCAAAAACGAGCGCTTTGACGGCATGATCATCACCGGCGCGCCGATTGAGGACCTGGACTACGAGGACGTTGACTACTGGGACGAGCTCTGCCGCATCATGGACTACACCAAGGAGAACGTCTACTCCACCATCCACCTGTGCTGGGGTGCGCTGGCGGGGCTGTACTACCACTTCGGCATCCCCAAGGTGCATCTGGATAAGAAGATGTTCGGCGTGTTTGAGCATCGTGTGACACGCCCCTCCAACCCGCTGGTGCGCGGCTTCGACGAGGTATTCTACGCCCCGCACAGCCGCTGGGCCGGGCTGGACCGCGCCGCCATCGACGCCTGCGGCGACCTGCGCATTCTGGCCGAGAGCGACATTGCCGGGCCGATGCTGCTTTCCACCGAGTCCGGGCGGCAGATCTTTGTCATCGGCCACCCCGAATACGACAAATATACGCTGGACAGGGAGTATAAGCGCGATGTGAAGGCCGGCAAGCCCATCAACATCCCGTGCAACTACTACCCCGACGACGATCCGAGCCGCGACCCGCTGTTCCGCTGGCGCGCCCACGGGTATCTGCTGTACACGAACTGGCTGAACTACTACGTGTATCAGGACACGCCGTATGATCTGAGCCGTCTGGAAGCGTTGGAGAAGTAATAGCCCATTCGTAGGGACGGATGCCTGCATCTGCCCCTACAGGTTCCCCGATAGTAGAATTTTGTCTCAAGGAGCTTACTATGCCCAAAATCAGCGCCTGCATTGTGGCGTACTGTGATTATGACGAGGTCTGCGCTGCGGTGCGCAGCATCCTGCACTATACCCCTGCCCCGGATCTTGCCCTGTATGTCGTGGACAACGGCAGTCCCGACGGCTGCGGCAGGCAGCTGGCAGAGACGGATTTCGGCGACAGCCGCGTGACTGTGCTGCCGCTGGAAAAGAATATCGGCTTCGGCAAGGGCCACAACTATGTGCTGGATCGTCTGACCAGCGACGTACACTTTATTCTGAACCCGGACATCCTGCTGACCGGCGACGTGCTGGAGGACATGGCCGCGTGGCTGCTGGCCCGGCCCGGGGCCGCCATGGCAACGCCCCAGCTGCGCTACCCGGACGGCAAGCTGCAGCACCTGCCCCGCCGCAAGCCGACGCCCTGGCTGCTGCTGGCGCGGCAGCTGGCCCCGAAGCTCGGCGGCTGCTTTAAGAAGGCCGACGACCACTACACGATGCAGGATGAGGATCTGACCGTGCCCCGCCGCATCGAGTTCTGCACCGGCAGCTTTATGGCCGTGCGCACCGATGTGTTCAAGAAAATCGGCGGGTTTGACCCCGGGTATTTCATGTATGTGGAGGACGCCGACCTAACCCAGAAGGTGCTGCAGAAGGGCACTGTCTGGCTGGCTCCGCAGTTTTCCGCCATTCATGCGTGGCACCGCGCCCCCATGCGCGACGCAGGCAAGTTCAAGATGCAGCTTGTCAGCATGGGACGGTATTTCAAAAAGTGGGGCTGTGGGAAAGGGACGGTATGACCCTGCCGACATTTCGGAACTTGTAGGGACAGATGCTCGCCATCGGCCCCTACAACGCAAGAGCAGCGTAAGAACAGCTCAAGTTGTTTTTCTTGACAAACCCGCGTTCCTATGCTACAGTAAGAATATCGCAAGGCCGCTGACCGACGGGATATTGTGGGGCTTACCACAGGGGACGCGGCGTTATCACTTGCCTTTTAAGCCGACCGTCTGGGCTGCATACACTGGAGTATGGTGTGTGCAGCCCTTTATTGTTTTTTACAAAAACGGAGGAATCGTACAATGTTGAGCGACATCGAAATTGCCCAGGCCGCCAAAATGCAGCCCATCACCGAAATCGCCGCCAATCTGGGCCTGCAGGGCGAGGACGTCATCCCCTACGGCCACTACAAGGCCAAGCTGAACCACAAGCTGGCCAAGGCTGACAAGCCAGAGGGCAAGCTGATCTTAGTCACCGCCATCAGCCCCACGCCCGCGGGCGAAGGCAAGACCACGACGAGCGTCGGTCTGGCGGACGCCATGAACGCGCTGGGCAAAAAAACGATGCTCTGCCTGCGTGAGCCGTCGCTCGGCCCCGTGTTCGGCATCAAGGGCGGCGCTGCCGGCGGCGGCTATGCTCAGGTCGTGCCGATGGAGGACATCAACCTGCACTTTACCGGCGACATTCACGCCATCGGCGCGGCCAACAATCTGCTGGCTGCCATGATCGACAACTCGATCCAGCAGGGCAACCCGCTGAACATTGACCCCCGCCGCATCACCTGGAAGCGCT
>OHYP01000404.1_pt1 | contig 24337 bp, 20 predicted proteins | sample 1580341 | NCBI WGS metagenome assembly OHYP01 (sample SAMEA3882509, study PRJEB24775) | human gut metagenome | biome: human-associated habitat; feature: intestine environment; material: feces | place: Netherlands | collected 2009/2010 | reverse complement strand
CTTCCATTTACAGATCGCGACCATGGACGGAAATGTATTTGACGGCCAGGTACAGAGCGTATCCTGCCGTACCATCCACGGAGACCTTGCCATTCTGGCCCGCCATATGAATTACTGCACGGCCATTGGAATGGGAACAGCCCATGTAGTATTAGAGGACGGAACAGAAAGGAAAGCAGCCTGCATCGGCGGAATGCTGACCATGATGAACGGCGAATGCCGTCTGATCCCAACTACCTGGGAGTGGAGCGAAGACATCGACGTAGCCCGTGCTGAAGAAGCAAAAAAGAGGGCAGAAGATAAACTGAGCCAGTCCGGTATGGATGACAAAGAAGTAAAGCTGGCAGAAGCAAAGCTTCACCGTGCATTGGTCCGTATTGGAACAGCGCAGAAATAAAAGGCTTCAGGCTGATTTTAGGCAGTCGTGAGAATGTTAGTGTTCTCACGACTGTTTTTTCTTTTGGAAATATGCTATACTCTGAAGGTGGGTTTTGCCTGCGTCAGCGCAGGGAACCTGAGTCTATAAGCAAAAAGCACACATAAACGGAGAAATTCACTATGGAAACCAAACGAATTAAAATAAGTGATACCAAAAATATAAATGATGAAGAATTAAAAGAAGCTGCCCAGATCTTACGTGACGGAGGTCTTGTTGCATTTCCAACAGAAACTGTATATGGTTTAGGGGGAAATGCCTTGGATGAGAAAGCGGCAGGAAAGATCTACGCTGCAAAAGGCAGACCTTCCGACAACCCTCTGATCGCTCACGTATCCTGTGCAGCGGAAGTTACACCACTGGTAAAATATATCCCGGAAGCAGGAAAGAAATTAATGGATGCGTTCTGGCCAGGTCCGTTGACTATTATCTTCCCAAAGAGTGATATTGTACCTTCTGGATACAGTAGCAGTGCGTATGCCAGTTGATCCGGTTGCAAACCGTCTGATCGCACTGGCTGGTGTGCCGGTAGCAGCGCCAAGCGCCAATACTTCCGGCCGTCCAAGCCCTACTACTGCTGATCATGTATGGCAGGATTTAAACGGCAAGATTGAGATGATCATTGACGGTGGTCCTGTTGGGATCGGTGTGGAGTCTACGATTGTAGATGTCTCCGGTGATGTTCCTGCAGTTTTACGTCCAGGTGCTATTACCATGGAAATGTTAAAAGATGAACCCATTATTTTATTTAATACAGATTCTGTCCAGACACAGACTGTAATCACACGACTGCGTTCTGCGGGAATTACACCAAATGTCCATATGTATTGCAGCCAGTTAGTCACTGTCCTCAATTTTGTCCGCGGTGGTAAATGTGGTGCTTTTCTATATTCCTCTCTTGCTGCCAATCCAAGAGATTTTGTAGAAATTCCTATTACCCCGGAGATTACCAGCAAATTTGGAATTATATGGAAGAAAGGAATCTTTGTGCCTGACCAGCTGACCAAATTTGTAAATTTTGTAAAGGACTTTGATGTAACCCCCTATTTGCCCAAGTTTTCTTAACTTAATAATGGATTTTATACTGCTCATATCCGGCAGTTTTCTTCATTGTTCCTTTGATATTTCATTCTTTCTCTCCAATTTTACTTTGTCTCCGGCAGCGTGATCACCACCTTGAACAGGTCACCGTCCGTGACGATCTCCATATCGCCCTTCTGCAGCTCCGTCAGGCTCTTGGCAATGGACAGTCCCAGTCCGTTGCCCTCCATATGGCGGGATCTGTCCCCTCTGGTGAACCGCTCTTCCAGCTCTTCCGGTGACATCTCCAGCGGATATGCCGACATATTCCGGAAAATGATGTTCACATTCTGCCCGTCATGCTCCACATTCAGATAGACACGGCTGCCCTCCTGGGCATATTTGTAAATATTGTTTAACAGATTGTCGAACACCCTCCACAGATGTCTGCCGTCCGCCATGACCTTCACGGTCTCCTCCGGCTGTTTTACGATGGACTCCAGCTTTTTTTCAGAAAAGCGCTGCTCGTATTCCCCCACCGCCTGTGACAGCAATACCGACACATCACAGACCTCCGGATGGACCTCCAGATTGCCGGTGGTAGCTTTGGATGCCTCCAACAGATCATCCAGCAGCTTTTTCAGTTTCTGGGACTGACGCAGCAGCACCTCGGCATACTCCGATATATGCTGTTCTCTCTCCTGTACAGTCTCTGTGCCGGCGCCGTCTCCGGTATCCTTCGCATCACCGGACACTTCTTTTCCGATGAGATCCGCATAATTGATAATGGAAGTCAGCGGGGTCTTGATATCATGGGACACATTCGTGATCAGCTCCGTCTTCAGATGTTCACTCTTCATCCTCTGCTCCACGGCTGCGGAAATTCCCTCGCCGATGCGGTTCAGATTCTCTCCGTGCTCCTTGAAAGACAATACCATATGGGAGGTATCCAGCTTATAATTCAGATCTCCGTCCGCCAATGCTTCACTGCCCTCCTGCAGTTCTTTGCACATCAATGCCACAAAAGTAATCGCACCACACAGAATAAATTTCTCTATGGCCCAGAAAAAGAGCAATACACCTGTATTGTGATAAAACATCATCAGTCCTAAAAATTCTGCAAGACAAATCATAAGGCACAAAAGTGCTGTTCTCCATACTACAGGAATCCCACGGATCAATTTCACAATACCACGGAAAAATCCCTTGCAGAATCTTCCGAAGAACCGGAACACTCTGTACAGTATCGTATTCTGCCACCATTTTCCCATTTTCAGGCGGATAGCCAGCTCCATGAAGTACAGGGTGCACCATATCACCTCTGCCGCAAACAGTACTACCAGCACGATCAGATTGATCATACCTGAGTTCATACCGATCCATCCAAAAGCCAGGTACAGACCGGTAAAAGCTCCAACGGCAACGACCACTGTATACACATCCAGGTGGATCTCATGGATCGCACTGGGGGTAATACCCTCCCTGCCATTCTTATGTCCGGCACTGCACAACAGGAAGATAAAGCATAATAATGCCAGTATCGTTCCCGTACAGCATACCACAGGGATCACATTTCGGTTATCATAAAGCTGCTCTGCCTGATGATAGATCAGGGCATATTCGTCCTCCTTCGGCAGGCTGGGATTCACTGTCAGGGTAACCACAATACGCAGGTCGCGTTCTGCTAATGCTTTCTCTGCGTCCTCCGCCTGCAGCCGTTCTGTCCATTCTGTCTCACTTAAGGCATCCTTGATCATCCATTTTGCATATCGTTCCGCCCGCTCAATCGGCACATAGGTCTCTCCACCTAAGGATACGCTGTCCCCCAGATCCAGATATTTCTCCAGATTGCCGGAGGAAAGGGCTTCCTGCTCCGCTGCCGTCATGCTTTCCACATCAGACCCGGTATTGACAGATGGTTCAAGCTCCATGATATCAGAGCTTTCAGTGCTTCCATAACTTTCATAGCCATCATAGGCAGAGGAAGTTTCTGTGTTGATATAGGTGTTATCATTCCTATGCTGCACCTGGGACTCCAGCCGGTAAGTCAGATCATTTGTCTTGTCTACATAATCCTCGTTCTTCCATTCTCCCAGGAATTCATCCGTATCCAAATCGTAGCTCTCCACCTTCGCCCAGATGTTCCGCTGCCTGCAATAAGCTTCCATGGTCTGCAAGCTCTCATTCTCATACCAGTCGCGTATCCGATACAGATCCTGATTGACCTGCCGATACAACAGCTGATCATGGATAAACATCATTTTACCGGAGGAATACGCTCCACTATCTGCAAGCATGCAGGTACCATAGAGTCCCAACACCCCCACAATTGCGGCTGCGATCATCAGAACAAATGCCACGACCTTTGCCAATGTGCTGCCCATCAGGCTGTTTCCCTGTGCCGGTGCTTTCTTTTTTTTCTCGGCTTTTTCTCTTTTTTTCCGTTCCCTTTTATTCTCTGACAATGCCGGTTCTACCGTCGTACTCACTGTATTTTCCACCGGATTATCCACTCTGTCCTGTTCTGTGTTCCTGCTGTTTTCTTCCCTGTTATCCATATTCCTGTCTCCTTACTTCCCAGAGCAGCTCCGCGCTCCTGCCTGCTCTTATCCCTGCTTCTCACACTTGTAGCCCTGTCCCCAGACCACCTTCAGATATCTGGGTTCCGCCGGGTTGATCTCTAACTTTTCCCGCAGATGCCGGATATGGACTGCCACGGTATTCTCGCTGCCAAGTGGCAGATCATTCCAGATCCTCGAATAAATCTCTCTCGGAGAAAATACCTGCCCCGGATTCTGCATCAGCAGCTTTAAAATATCATATTCCGTAGGGGTCAGTGCTACCGGCTCGCCGTCCAGCGTCACCCGTTTCTCCTTGTCATCCAGTTCAATCCCTCCGACTCTGATCACATCCGGCCGCACACTTCCGCCACCCAGCTGCATATAACGCCGCAGCTGGGATTTCACTCTGGCAGATACCTCGATGGGATTAAACGGCTTCGTGATATAGTCATCCGCTCCTACCGTAAGTCCCAGTACCTTGTCGGAATCCTCACCCTTGGCTGTCAGCAGGATCACCGGGACATTACTCTTCTCCCGGATCCTGATCATCGCCTGTATGCCGTCCAGCTTCGGCATCATAATATCCATCAGTACCAGATGCACCTCATTCGTCTCTACCATATGTACGGCTTCCTCACCGTCAAAAGCCTCTAAAAAATGGTAATTGCTGTCATTCAAGTATATCTTTAACGCGTTTACGATATCCTTCTCATCATCACAGATCAATATATTGTACATACTCTCCCTCATTTCTGTGCCGGTGGCTGCAGCCCGGACACTTCCTGCGCAAGGAGCTTTCCCTTACGCTGCCAGAACATCTGCTTTGTCCACAGATGTCCCGCTGATGAATTTATTGTAACAGATTAACGATTAATAAAAAACAGGAAAAACCTTTAAGATTTGTTTAAGGCTGGCAGTTGCAGAATGTCTTTTACAACAGAAAAGCCGGTCACTTTCGGTGCAGAAAGTGATCGGCTCCAGACTTCGTTGTTACATATTCTGTATTAGTTTTTCTTGTTGGAATGCTGTTTTAATTCTTCCAGGGCTTCCTTGAACTTCTCGGAGCTCATGGTCGGATTCGAACGGATCATGTCACGCTGGAAGAAATCTCGTAAGCTGCTGACATTCTCTCTGTCTGCCACGCTTCTGGTGTACTTCTGCCGCAACTCGGCGACCTCGTTCTTCACGCTTTCCAGATACTGGTTGGGAGATTTCTGTGCGGAAGTGCGGAAGCTCTCCAGCTTGCCCTCAATGTTGGACTTCAGGTCCTCCACTCTGGTGGTAATACTTGCAGTAAAGTCTTCCTTCTTCTGTGCCAGGCTATCGCTGAAGCCTTCCTTACGATTCTCCAGATCCTCACTGGTCACAGCAATAATAACATCCAGCCGTTTCTGGATACGAAGCATATCTTCCTTGGCCTTCTCCATTTTCTCCAGTATGTCCCGCAGATCCAGGGCTGCCTTGAAGGACAACGCGAAATCCGCACCGATCAGCGCCGTCAGCACCAGTGTCACCGGAGTGAGGATGCTGTCCGGAATGGACAACACCAGATGTTCAATGGGCTTATGGATAACCTCCGTCATCAGGATTGTCAGACCACCCCATGCCAGCGAGGACCCCAGGCAGATATGTCCCTGGAAATTGAATTTATTCTTGGAATAGTCCCAGTATCTGACTTTAAATAATGCCTCCATGGTCACGCCTGTGACATACTCCAGCACCGTGGCCCCGATACATCCGGCGATGTAGACCAGCACCAGACTGTCCTGGAATGGCATGGACACGACTAGCATCATGATGGCGCCGCTGCCGTACAGCGGCAGGAACGGTCCGCGCATGAACCCCCTATTAACTAATTTCCTGCTCTTTATGGATACATATGTGGATTCAAAACACCAACCGAAAAAGCAGTAAAAATAAAAGAAAAATAACCATTGAATCGCAGTATAATGATACACTGTTTAACCTCCTTTTGTTCTTCCGGAAATACTTCCCTACGGATATACCTCCGCCTCTATGGCAAGCTTCCCCTTCCTCGTGGCATGGGGTTCACCGCTTATGCGGAATTTACCGTAGCCTCTGGCATTTACCACATCCCCAGCCTCCAGGGGCTTGGAATTATTTTCACACAGCCTGCCGTTTACATATACCTTTCCCGCCCGGAACAGCTCCAGGCAGTCACTTCTGGATTTATTATATACCTTGGCAATGACAGCATCAACACGTGGGCTTGCCACCTGAATGACCTGTCGCACCGGTTCTTCCTGCGGTACTTCTGCCGCCGCATCCACCGCCTCACACTTCACGTGGGTGTGGCGGATCTGCTCCAGATTATCACAGATAAATTCCGCAATGGTATCCTGACAGAACAAAAAAGCTTCGCCCTCTCCCGGCAGAATATCGCCGATGGTGCTGCGTTCAATACCAAGATTCATCAGTGCCCCCAGATAATCCCTGTGGGACAGCTTGTCTGCAAATTTCGCGGATAGAGGTCTGATCCGGATACAGCAGATAGGAAAGGGCTGTTCATAGCCCAGCTCCGCCTCACTGCCGAAGCGAAGGATCTTCCGCTCTGCCTCTTCCCTGCCGCCGTATAAGGTGATCCCTGCGAACTTCACTTCCCGTTCCACCTGCCACAGGGCATCCTGTTCCGCCAGTCCTAAGAATCCGGTAAAGGTGTACTGGTTCTGGTTGTAGGATTTATCTGCCAGTTCACGGATCCGGTTTTTCAGCTGTTGTATTTCTTTTTCATTTTCCACGGACATTCCCGTACACCCTTCCTGCTGTTCTTACTTTGCTTTTGCAAATGTTACCCTGTTCACATTATCCCAGTGCCACATCCAACATCATCATCAACGCAAAACCAATTGCAAAGGCAATGGTTCCCAGGTTGGAATGCTCTCCCTCACTGGCTTCCGGAATGAGCTCCTCCACGACCACATAGATCATGGCACCTGCGGCAAATGCCAGCATATACGGAAGGATCGGTGTCACAATGCTTGCCAGTGCAATGGCAAGTATTGCGCCCACCGGTTCCACCGCTCCGGACAACACGCCCAGTGCGAAGGATCTGCTCCGCTTGTTCCCCTCACTGCGAAGGGGCAGGGAGATAATCGCTCCCTCCGGGAAATTCTGAATGGCAATACCGATAGCCAGCGTCAGGGCGCCTGCCATGGTAACCGTTCCGTCACCACTCAGCACGCCGGCAAAAATAGCACCACAAGCCGCACCCTCGGGGAAATTATGAATGGTCACGGCTAACATCAGCATAGCCGTACGGTTCAGGCTGCTCTTATGTCCCTCCGGAGCCTCACTGCCCACATGCAGATGGGGCACCAGACTATCGATGAACAACAAAAAAACAATACCGATCAGGAAGCCAACCATTGCGGGAAGAAATGCAATCTTTCCCATCTCTTCACACATATCCATGGCAGGTATCAGTAAAGACCACACCGAAGCTGCCACCATGACACCGGCAGCAAATCCGGTAAATATTCTCTGAATGTTGCCGCCAATCTGTTTTTTCAGGAAAAAGACGCAGGCTGCCCCTGCAGTCGTCCCCAAAAAAGGAATCAGAAGACCGGCTACAATGCTCATACTCATGAAACACTCTCCTTTCTCATAGTATCTTATGTAACTTTTGCATTTTTCGTATCTTGTCCTAAAACCCGGCCAGATCATTCCCCATGACAGCATACATCAGGAAATTCACACCACACACCAGATGGTAGAAAAATACCGCGATCTCTCCGATCACGAAGATCACTTTCCAGCTCTTCCACCATTCCCGGATATTTTTCACCATAACGATCAGTGTCATCAGGAATACGAAAAACATGCCGTGCATATATCCCCAGGAAAAGTTCGCATGCATCATGCGGAAGCCCTTTTCATAGAAGACTAAGAACATCAAGGTTGCTGCAAGATAATTTAACCACGCAAACCAGTAATACCTGTTCTGCTTTATACTTTTCAGATCAAACAGCAGATTCAGGAAAAGGACACCAATAGGCAATGCCATTCCCATAATAATACTTAAGGGAATACTCTTAGAATAATTGCTCCATACTTTGGCAAAGCCGATGGCGATCCCGGTCTCCTCCCCCATGGCATTCGTCCCGGTAAAGATTCCGGAGAACTGATACAGCAGGACTATCCCCGTAGGTATCATGGTCACACATAGACAGAACGCATTGCGAATGCTTTTTCCGCGACTTGCGATCAGCTGCACCAGCAGGATCAGACCGATCAGAGGCACCACCACCATAGTGAAGCTCGGTTTGGTCATGGTCGTCAGCAGGAGGCTGACTGCAAACAGCGTACAGTTCTTCCACTGAAAATCCCTCTGATATTCCGATAATACCTTTACCGTCTCAAAAAAGCAGACAATCGCAAAGGGTCTGGTTGCCAGGTAAGTGGCATTCCAGAAAGGATTCGGTGTATAAATGCCCATGCAGCGATATGCATAATCAAAGCCGAAAAATGCCGTATTCTTGGGCGAATACAGATTCGACAGCAGAAACAGTGCAAACACAAGCAGTGTCACCACAATATCGGTCATGACCTGCTTTTTATGTGACAAAATTTCATAATGACTGTTTTTACGGATCTCACGGTTCATATAGTACTTCGTGATGATCACTGCTGCCAGGTTAAAAAGCGCCGTGGCGACCGCCATTGCTGCCTTCGCTCCGATCAGCCATGCGGAAAGTCTGGCAGTCCAGAACAGGATCGGATAGGGGAATTCATAATTCCCCGCAATGCCCGCCACCTTATTCACATAGTCCGGCATATCCGACTGGAATCCCGGCACCTGATAGCATTCCATCCAGAACAGATATAACATGACCCCGGTATACAAAAACAGCAGGAAAAGAAATGTCACTTTTCCTGCTGTTGTCTCCCGCAGGTCGCTCTTTATGGGATTCTTTTTCATAGAGCTGATCCTTTCTAATTAAAACTGATCACGGGATCCTTGGGAGCCTTTGCCTTCTCCACGCTGATGGCATGAAGTACGGGACCCTCTCCCTTATAGTCTGCAAAGTATTCTTTGGCAACCTTTGCTGTCACCTTGACCCATTCCTTCTGCTTCAGGTCTTTCGTGCCCGCATACTCGCAGGCATAACCTAAGAATGCCATATCCTCGGCACAGCAGGTCATTGCCATGCGTCCCGGTACGAAATAACCGTCGGGATATTCCTCGGGCTTTAATACCATGGCAAGGAACTGGATATTTTTACCCACGTAACGCTCCAGGTGATCCATGGAATCCAGATACCAGATGCCGTAGCCCTGGTTGTCCAGTACGATGGGATCCTGACTCAGATCGTAGGGCAGATCCTCCTCGAAGATCTCGTCGATCTCACCGTTGGAGTCCTCGAAGATCACATCTGCGGCAGGATTGACTGCCTTGATGTTACGCTTGTATACATTCAGATCCTGGATGCCGTCGCAACGGTTGAAAATGATCATCTCAGACTTACGGATCATCTCTGCCAACAGAGACTTCATGTTGGTATAGTACATGGGGAAGGTGGAGCCGTCGATGGTCGTGATCTGCTGTTCCACTTTCCAGTACCAGGGAAGCTTCATATTCTTGAAGTTCCACATGCCGTTATACTCGATAATGATACGGGCGGGCTTATACTGCTTCTCCAGTTCGATCAGATGATTCGGATTGAACTCCTCTTCCTCTTCGATCAGCACCACGTCCGTACGGCTTTTTTTAAGAAGTGCGGGATCGTACTCATTCTCGCCCTCTTCGCAGAGGATGAGCAGGGTCCTGCCCTTGATCTGGAAATACGGCTGTCCTAATGTAAATGTGATAAATTCTGTCTTACCGCTCTCCAGAAAACCATTTATGATATAGACCGGTTTTGTCATAATTCATACCTTTCTCTATTTATCCTACTGTTCCTGCTGCATACAAAATATGTCCTGCCAACTTACTTGCGGAACAATTCTGCCAGCTTGTCCTCGTCCAGTTTGGAACCGATGACACAGATCTTGCCGGTGACTTCCGGCTTACCGCTTCTGATGTCATGTTCTTCGGGAACATAATCGTAATATACCCAGGTTCCGTCGGGAGCAGGTACCATACCCTTGGCACGCAGGATAGCACCGTACTCTCCGCTGTCCAGAGCGGTAAGGATCTTCTCGATGTCCTCTGCGCTGTAAGTGTTGGGTGTCTCGATACCCCAGCTGGTGAACACTTCGTCTGCATGATGGTGATGATGGTGGTCATGGTCATGACAACCGCAGGTGCAGTTCTCGTCATGTTCATGATGGTGCTCATGGTCATGGTCTTCGTCATGATCGTGATGATGGTGATGCTCATGCTCGTCCTCATCATGGTCATGATGGTGGTGATGTTCGTGCTCGTCCTCATCATCGTCGTGATGATGTCCGCAGCAGCACTCGTGATCATGGTCATCATGATCATGGTCGTGATGATGATGTTCGTGGTCATGATCGTGACCGCAGCACTCGTCCTCATCGTGATCGTCATGGATGTGCTCTAACATTTCCTTCATCATATCTTCCAGCTTGTCAGCACCTTCGATGGTCCCTAGTACTTCCTTGCCGTCCAACTGCGCTAACGGTGTGGTGATGATGGTTGCCTTGTCATTATGCTCACGGATCATCTCCACGCAGGCATTCAGCTTCGCCTGGTCAACCTTATCGGTTCTGCTTAAGATAATGGTCCCGGCATATTCGATCTGGTTGCTGAAGAATTCGCCGAAGTTCTTCATATACATCTTGCACTTGGATGCATCTACCACTGCTACTGCACTATTGATCTCCACATCCAGATCACCTGCCACATTCTCCACAGCCTTCAGGACATCGGACAGCTTGCCGACACCGGAGGGCTCGATCAGGATTCGCTCGGGAGCATAGGTGCTGATGACTTCCTTCAGGGAAGTACCGAAATCGCCTACCAGAGAGCAGCAGATACAACCGGAGTTCATCTCCTTGATCTCGATACCGGATTCTTTTAAAAATCCGCCGTCGATACCGATCTCACCGAATTCATTTTCGATCAGAACGGTCTTGCTGCCGTCCAATGCTTCCTTTAATAACTTTTTGATCAGGGTGGTCTTGCCGGCACCCAGGAAACCGGATACTACATCTATTTTCGTCATTGTTTTTTCCTCCAATCTGAGTCTAAGACCCATCCTTTTTATTTTCTATCATATTTCACGGATTGTCAAGTCCTGCCCGCTCGCTCTCAATGATACTGTAAGGAACCACAGCCACTTTTCCTTCTTCATCCGCGCCGCACAGGATCCCTAAGAATACTCCGTCCTCCGTGAAGGCACCTCCGCCCGACATTCCGGGCTCCGGCAGTCCCTGCAGGAGAAGCATATACTGTTCGAAGTCTTCCACATAGATCCAGGGATTTACTACAAACGCATAAATGGGTTTGGTATTGTCCCCGCCGTACATCCATACATCCTCATAGACCTCCAGCTGATCAAAACGTTCTCTGTCGGTAGCAACGGTTGGATACTCTCCATCCGGATCCAGTCCCGTCTTATCTACCCGCAGAAAAGCAAGATCACTGTTTACCGCTATTGCACGCAGTGTAGCCCGAGCCTGTGTATCATCCGGAAAAGTCACCAGGATCTCTCCGGTATTCTGGTCCAGCACATGTCCCGCCGTCAGGATCAGAACAGATTCCTCGTCTGCGTCGTAGATGACCCCGCTTCCATAGAGATCTCCAGCCTGAACTTTTACGATGGATCGCATAATCCGCAGATCGGTCTCCGTCAGCTCCTGCGGAATCTCGTCCGGCATTTCTATCCCGGAGAGATCCGGCAGGATTTCTTCTGTACCGGAAGGGACTTCCGTATCCGTCACAGTATTCTGTTGTGGTGCTGCGCCGCATCCGGTAAATACCAGAACGCAACACAAAATAATGATTATTTTTCTCATATATCCTTCCTGTAAATAAAAGACGGACCGCATCCCGCAGTCCGCATTTTTCTCGAAAAGTGTAAGCAAAATATAAGCCGAGTTCTGTATATGACGATCATCTATCTAGTACGACTGTCACCAGCCGCATCAAGCGACCTACCTGAAAACAGACCGGGCCGGTCTATTGTTCTCTGTTTGGTCTTGCTTCGGATGGGGTTTACATGGCTCCGTCTGTTACCAGCCGGACGGTAGTCTCTTACACTGCCTTTCCACCCTTACCGGCATAAAGCCGGCGGTATATCTCTGTTGCACTAGCCTTGGAGTCACCTCCACCAGACGTTATCTGGCATCCTGCCCTGTGAAGCCCGGACTTTCCTCACCTGCATAAAGCAGCCGCGATCGTCTATCTTACTTACACCTGTTCGATTATAGCTGTTCTACTATGAAAAAGTCAAGGGGGATTCGTGTAAATACCCGTGTAAACTATTCAGAACCACATTCGCAAAACCGCCTCTCACGATGCTTACTTTTTGCTCATGTGGTTACTTCGTCATATCGAATCGGGCATATTCTTACGAATGCGAGCATTCGACGTATATGTCCGATTCGCATGACTCTGAATAGTTTACACGTTAAAACAGCTACCTCCCACAAATTCTCTGCACAGAGAATTGTTGGGAAGGCTTTCACTGGTCACACCCAGGAAATATTCCAGGAACTTCAGAAGTCTCTTGGCCTCGTAATATTCCGGTTCGCCCTTGTCGATCTGGAACAGCAGCGGCTCTGCGAACTGCTTTAATACCGCCAGTTCATAGATCAATACGGAATTGAACATCGCATCCGCATCCTCCTGAAACGGGAAAATATTCTGCTCCTCGCCCCGGCGGACAGATCCCCACATGTCAATCGTCTGTCGGGCTCCTGCGCCTCTGGTTCTGGCATCTCTTATCATACGACGCAGCAGTCTGCCGTCCGTAGTGGGAATCCGGTTATGTTCATCAATATTGATATTGGTCAGGGCGCTGATATATATCTTGTATTTGCTTTCCTCGGGAAGTGCATAGGAGGTCTTCTCATTCAGTCCGTGGATTCCTTCAATGACCAGGATATCATCCTTTCCCAGCTGTTTGAAATTGCCCTTATATTCCCGCTTTCCGCTCTTGAAGTTAAAGGAAGGCAGCTCCACACGCTCACCGGCTAACAATCTGCACATGTCGTCATTGAACTGCTTTACATCAATCGCTTCCAGACATTCGAAATTGTAATCACCGTTCTCATCCCTTGGTGTGAATTCTCTGTTCACGAAATAGTCATCCAGTGCAATGGGGTGCGGTGTTTTCCCCAGGGTCTTCAACTGAATGGATAATCTGTGGGAAAAACTGGTCTTACCGGAAGAAGAAGGTCCGGCGATCATGACAAATTTCACACCGCCCCTGTCTACGATGCTTTTGGCGATCTCGCCGATCTTACGCTCCTGCTGCGCTTCCTGTACCAGGATCAGTTCACTCAGCGACCCACGGCAGATCTGATCATTCAGATCACCCACAGTCTCAATACCGATCTCCTTCCCCCATTCCTCAGATTCTTTCAACGTCCGGAATAACAGCTTTCTCTCTTGAAACGGCTTAACATGCGTGGGATCTTTTTTATCCGGCAGCAACAGCATAAATCCATCCTCATACGCTATGACGTCGAACCACTTTACATAGCCGGCATTGGGCAGCATGTAGCCGTAATAATAATCGTAATAACCGTCCATTTCATAAATATTTACGAAGGATCCTCTGCGGTAACGGAACAGCTTTTCCTTATCCTTCATCCCCTCTCTTCGAAACAGTTCCATGGCATTATCCAGGGAATAAGATTTCTTCAGAAAAGGTGTCTTTGCCTCCACCAGCTCCCGCATCCGGTTACGGATCTTTGCAGCATTTTCTTCTGTCGCATTGATCTTCCCTTTGGGAGAGATGTAGGAGCCGTTCCCGATAGCAAACTCTACACGACAATTCTGTACCGTTTCTCTTCCGAACACATCAAATACTGCTTTCAAAAAAAGCATGGTGGCAGAGCGGACGTAGGTCTTATTCCCCACGTCGTCTTTCAATGTAAAAAAAGTGATCTCACAATCTCTCGTCAGCTTTTTGAACAGTTCTCTGATCTTGCCGTCTCTTGCTGCCAATGCGATCAGATTGTCATACTCCTTCTGGTAATCATTGGCTACATCTTCGTAGGTAGCCCCCTGGGGATATTGTCTCTCTTCACCGTTTATCTCCACTGTGATCATTTTTCTCACCCTGTCCTTTTGTAATCTCCTTTTGCAGGTATTATTGTCTAAATGCAATCCGGTTCCTTACCATTATCGTACCACTCCAGTGCCCGGGTAAGCAGCGCAGTCTCCTCTGCGATCTCCTGCCTGCGCCACATCGTTTTGGGATTCGCTGCATCTGCTTCCTGCTCCAGCCGCTTCGCGATCTTTCTATGTTCCGCAAGCTGCCATTCTACATAGTTCAAAAGCAGCGGACACTTACGGTACAACAGTATCGGACCAAGCTGCCCAGCCAGTCCGGATGCAGCGTCATCCGCTTTCCAGGACTCTCGCACCTGTGATCTCACCGCATCTTCCGACATCTCGCCCAGCCAGCGCACTTTCATCATAAAATAATATTTTCCTTCTTCGTAGATGATATTCTCATCCATCAGAAGATATCCCTCTTCCATCAGAAATGTCCGAAAATGCGGGATCTCCGACTGGGGCTGTAAGATCAGTTCCCGAAACCCTTTCGCCTGTTCTCTTCCTTCGGTAAGAATCTTCTCCATGAGAGGCCCACCCATGCCGGCGCAGATCATCCCGGCAGCCTCTCCGGTCTTCAGGCTGTGCAGACCGTCAGAAAGTCTTGTCTCTATCCTGTCCTCCAGTCCGTACTCCCTGATATGCTCTCTGGCATGTTCTAACGGTCCGGACCTTACATCCATGGCGATCACTCTCGGGGAAATGCCCTTCTGCACCAGATAGATAGATACAAAACCATGGTCACACCCCACATCTGTTATCACAGTGCCGGGAGTGACCATGTCTGTTAATGCCTGCATTCGATTAGATAATATGATCTCCGCCATTAATCCAGATAATCCTTCAGCTTGCGGCTGCGGCTGGGATGACGCAGTTTACGCAATGCCTTGGCCTCGATCTGACGAATACGTTCACGGGTAACGTTAAATTCCTTACCTACTTCTTCCAACGTACGTGCGCGTCCGTCATCCAGTCCGAAACGAAGACGCAGTACCTTCTGCTCTCTCTCTGTCAGAGTACCCAGTACTTCCACCAACTGTTCCTTCAGTAACGTAAACGCTGCCGCATCGGAAGGTACCGGTACATTATCATCCTGGATGAAATCGCCCAGGTGGCTGTCTTCCTCTTCACCGATAGGAGTCTCTAAGGATACCGGCTCCTGGCTGATCTTTAAGATCTCACGCACTCTGTCTACCGGCATATTCATCTCCGCTGCGATCTCTTCGGGGGTCGGTTCTCTTCCCAGCTCCTGCAGCAGCTGTCTGCTCACGCGGATCAGTTTGTTGATCGTCTCCACCATGTGCACGGGAATACGGATGGTTCTCGCCTGATCTGCGATCGCTCTGGTGATTGCCTGACGGATCCACCAGGTTGCATAGGTAGAGAACTTATATCCCTTACGGTAATCGAATTTTTCCACTGCCTTGATCAGCCCCAGGTTACCTTCCTGGATCAGATCCAGGAACAACATTCCACGGCCCACATATCTTTTGGCAATGCTGACCACCAGACGTAAGTTAGCCTCTGCCAGGCGCTTTTTTGCCTCCTGGTCACCCTCTTCCATCCGCTGTGCCAGCTCGATCTCTTCCTCCGCACTTAACAGGGGAACTTTACCGATCTCTTTCAGATACATACGTACGGGATCTTCGATGCTGACACCTTCCGGTACGGACAAGTCGATATTTTCCACATCCACTTCATCCTCATCGGTCAGAATGATCTCCTCATCGTCCACATCATCGTCATCGGTAATACGCAATACATCCACGTTGTTCTGGTCCAGATATTCCAGAACCTTCTCCATCTGTTCCTCTTCCAGAGGCATGTCCGCGAAGAAGTCACTGATTTCCTGATACTCCAGCACATTCTTTTTCTTTTTCGCCATATTCAGGAGCTCTTTTATCTTCTCCGCAAATTTTGCCTGTGTGTTTTCATCCATTTTCGTGGTTCCATCCTTTCATTGCCATTATTTATAGCCATATTTCGTATCTTTTATAACTATTCGAAAGCCTAAATCCCATTATTCCAGAGAAATATGCGTCCTTTGTAATTCTTCCAGGGCTTTTTTTCCTTCTACCGCCTGTTTCACGGCATTGACGTCCGTCCCCAGCTTTGCCATATAGTATTGATAGCTGTTTTTCTTCACTGCCAGCAGAATATCATGGAAAGCTCTCTCCCTCTCCTGGCGGGTGGACAGCTCGGGGAGCGTGGTATGGAACAGCTCCGCAGCCTCCCTCTGTTCTTCCTCATCTTCAAACATACTGATGATCCCTGCAGGCTGGAACTGATCTCTGTCCAGTTCATCGAATAGCCTCTCCGCTACTTTCCGGTACAGTTCTTCGGTGAAATCCTCCGGGGAAATATATTTCCTTACGATCCGATACAGGGACGGATCATCGCTGATCCAGGTGATCAGAAGTCGTTGGGACCTGCGCCCATTCTCGGCGGGATCCTTTTTCTGTACACCGCTTCTCGGTCGTTCCAAAGGTCTTGCCAGTCCCGTCTGCGACGCAATCCCAACTACCATTTTGCGCAGATCGTCCGGACGGATCATATATTTTTCCGCAATTGCCTGCAGATAATTTTCTCTTTCCAGATCTTCCGAGAATTCACACAGCTTCTGTGCAATCTCCCGGTGGAACTTTGTCCTCTGCTCCGGATCGCTCTGATCATACTGTTCGCTTAAGATACGGATCTCAAAATAAAAGCTGTTCTCCGCCTGATCGATCCGTTCCTGAAAAGCTTCTTTTCCGAGATTCTTGATGAATTCATCCGGGTCTTTATACGGTCGCATATTGATGACCTTGCCGGTAAGTCCGGCCTCTCTCAGGATCCCGATCCCCCGCAGTGCTGCTTTCGTTCCGGCACCGTCGCTATCGTATGCGAGGAGAATATTCTCCGCATAGCGGTGCAGGAGATTCGCCTGCTCTACCGTAAATGCCGTTCCCAGAGATGCCACCGCCTGTGTGAATCCTGCCTGGTGCATGGCAATGACATCCATATATCCCTCGCACAGGATAATGTTGCCCGTCCTGGCGGTCCTTGCGAAATTCAGTCCGTAGAGGTTACGTCTCTTATCGAAGATCATGGTCTCCGGGGAATTCAGGTACTTCGGTTCGCCGTCTCCCATGACCCTGCCTCCGAAGCCGATCACCCGGTGGTTAATATCCTGTATCGGGAACATCACCCGGTTCCAAAACTGACTTCTGAGTCCTCTCTGTTCCGAGAACATCGCAAGTCCTGAATCTTTGATCTCTTCATCGGTAAAGCCTTTTTTACGCAGATACTGGACTACCTGCTCGCCGTTTTTCCCGGCGTAGCCCAGTCCGAAATGATGCATAGTCTCGTCGGTCAGCTTTCGTTCCGTCAGATAACGCATTCCCACTTCTCCGTGAGGACTGCGCAGCATATAATAAAAATATCTGGCTGCCTCCTTATTGACCTCCAGCAGCCGCATCCGCTTGCCGGCCTTTTTCTTCTGTTCCGGTGTCTCTTCCACTTCCGGCAGCTTCACTCCCGCACGATCTGCCAGGATCTTGACTGCCTCCGGAAAAGTATCGTTTTCATACTTCATAAGAAATGTATATACATTTCCGCTGGCATGGCATCCGAAGCAGTAATACATCTGCTTATTCGAAGACACCGAAAAAGAAGGTGTTTTCTCGTTATGAAAAGGACAGCAGCCCCAATAGTTGCTTCCCTTTTTTTTCAATGTCACATAACCGGAAATAACATCCACGATATCATTCCTGGCTCTGACTTCTTCTACCAGTTCTTCAGGGTAATACACTCTTTTTACTCCGTTTTATTGTAATACACTATCGCTGCCAGGATTTCGGTATGTAGATGTCTTCATAGACTGCTATGGCAAAGCGGTCCGTCATGGCTCCCACATAGTCACAGACTACCTTCTCTCTCGGCTCTCCGACAGAGAGGAGATTCAGGTATTCCTCCGGCAGATCATCCAGATGTTTCAGGAAATGTTGATATAACGTCTCCATCAGCATCTCCGCCTTTCCCTCTTCACTTTTGGCGATGGGATTTTTATAGACTCTCTCAAACATGAACTGCCGGATCTTCGTCATGGCTTCCGCCACCGGTTCCGACATCAGGATATCATCCTTGTCCATACTGTTGGTTACAATATCATGAATAAAGTGATCCAGTCTCTCAGTGGGGCTGCTGCCGATCACTTCACAAATTTCCTTCGGGACATCTGCCTCCGTGAGAATTCCTCCCCGGATGGCATCATCCATATCATGATGAATATAGGCGATCTTATCGGAAAGTCTGACGATCTTGCCTTCCAATGTATGAGGCTTGCCAATGGTCTGATGGTTCCGGATACCGTCACGTACTTCATATGTCAGATTCAGTCCCTTACCGTCCTTTTCCAGAATATCCACGGTACGGACACTCTGCTCTGCGTGCTCGAATCCAAACGGACAGACTCTGTTCAGAGCCCGCTCTCCCGCATGTCCGAACGGTGTATGTCCCAGATCATGCCCCAGTGCAATTGCCTCCACCAGATCCTCGTTCAGCTTCAGAGCCTTTGCTATGGTTCTGGCTGTCTGGGATACCTCCAGTGTATGCGTCAGTCTGGTCCGATAGTGGTCTCCCTCCGGTGTCAGAAACACCTGTGTTTTATCCTTCAGTCTGCGGAATGCCTTGCAGTGGATAATACGGTCTCTGTCCCGTTGAAATACCGGCCGGATATCACACTGTTCCTCAGGCTTCAACCGTCCCTTTGAATTTACACTCAGGGATGCGTACGGACTTAAATAATCCTGTTCCCATTGTTCCAAGCTTTCTCTGATCGTCATAGTTCCTCCTGCCCCTACTTCTAATATTCTGTGCCTGTCCGGAAAATCCTTTTCCCAGGTTCAAAATTTTTAACTAAATTTTGAACCCGGCTATCTGCACACAGAATAAATGAATTCCGCACTTTTATCCATGGCCTCATTGGCCCTTTTGAAGGGTGACATCTGAAAGACATGCCACATCCCGGGGAAACGATCCATATGAGCGGACACGCCGGCCTTGATCAGGTTCTTGTAGAGCCGCAGAGAATCGTCTAATAATATCTCATTCTCTCCAACCTGAATGTAGACGGGCGGGAATCCGCGGAAATCGCCATACAGCGGAGAAATATAAGGATCCGTCAGGTCTCTGTCGGGAGCATAGGCTTTCGTCATGCGGTCGATGTATTCTCTGTCCAGTACAGGATCCACTTCCGCCTTGGTCTGGAACGTCTTGCCTTCGCCGGTGAGATCCGTCCAGGGGGACATCAATACGATGCCTCTCGGAAGCAGACGCTCCTGCTCCTTTAATTTCAGCACCAGGGACAGTGCCAGATTACCGCCGGCAGAATCTCCTGTAACGATGACGTCTCTCGCTCCGTAGCCCAAAAGCATCAGATAATTCCAGGCCTTCATGGCATCCTCCGTGGCTGCCGGGTAAGGATGCTCCGGAGCCAGCCGGTAGTCAAAGCACAACACATCCATAGAAGTGCCCGATGCCAGCTTGGAGGTCAGAGTTCTGGCATAGATGCTGCTGCCGGTGGAATATCCTCCTCCATGACAATGCAGGATCACATACTTTTTCATATGTGCACGATTCACGCTGACCCATTCCGCATCCATTCCCTCAATATCCACCGGACGGTATTGAATCTCCTTACTGTTCCCCAACAGCTCTCCGATATGATCCTGGGATTGTCTGTGTTTTTCCAGATCCGGGTTTTCCACCAGTCCATGCGCCCTGCGGATCAGCTGCATTAGATTCTGATTGTTCTTTTCACTGTTTTTTCCTACCAGTGCCATAAATTCCTCCTGTTAAAAATGAAGCCGTCTGCGTACTGCATTGCGCAGTCTTCTCCGGGACAAAAGTGTCGCGATCGTAATGTCCACGATCACACAGATCGTCAGCACGATCGCCGACCACCGAAGTTCAATGCCAAGTCCCAGGAAACGGTCGATAAGAATTTCCAGTCCCACACACAATACTGCTACTCCGGAGATCAGGTATAAAGCTCCCGTAAGGAATGACATCGGAAGCTTACGGATACAAAAAGTCACCGCATCTACCACCGCTATGACAAGCAGCACCACCGGAATGCCCAACCCATAAAACCAGCCACTCTGTCCCGTCAGATAGGTCAGCAGATACAGATACACGATCACCGCCACACCGTCTAACAGAATCGACAGATAAACAGGCTGTCTCGTATAGATGACTACAGGGATCATGATCACCCACAATACCAGGAATACTCCGATCACCGCAAGGGACCAGAGACTACTCCGGAATACAAGTGCGTTCAAAAGTCCGCAGGTCACTGCCGTTGCCAGTACGATCACAGTCAGCAGTACCCCCAGATCTTTTCTTTTTACTACTTCCACCTGACCTTTTTCCTTCGGAAAAGGAGACGGCTGCGTAGACGGTTCCGGTGCTTTCGGATTATAGACCGGAGTATCGCACAGCGGACACTTTGTTGCCACCACAATTCACACAATATGACATAATTGCTTCCTTTCTCTCTGTCAAAGCGATTTATCGATTACTTTCTATTTTTACATGAATGCCATCCTGTACCAGCTTGCGGAAAAACAGCCGCTCTACATCAGTCTCTGCAATACTGCTGGCAAAATTGATTGTCAGAATATCCTCAAAACTGGCAATGGCACAGTTCGTTCTCGTGGAAAAAGGCTGTCCCATATAAATATCAAAGCGTTCAATATATGGCTTCATAGTCTCCGGGACCTTCAGAGCTCCCATGTTGGTCAGGCCTGCCGAAGAATTCTTATCCTGAATCTTGGTATAGAACTGGCGGACCACCAGATCTTTAATAAACAGCGGCACAATACGGATGAAAGGATTCCTCTGGGTCTCCGCGTTCGTAGTGATATCGCCCCGCAGCAGCTTTTCATTCAGATAATAGCGCATGTAGTTATGCACCTGTGTCACAATTTCTTCGAAAGTGTACTCTCCCAGTCTGGGGTCGATCCCCGGGTAGATCATGGTGATAAAATTCCTCAGGGTCCTGGATGGGAAAAAGCGGCGCAGGTTCACCGGCATGGCAATTTTTACCGGTCGGAGTTTCAAATGCCATTCACTCTCCTGCTTCTGCATCAGGGCATAGAGCAGAACCGAATTCAGATATTCGGTAATAGTAGCATTATAGCTTTTCGCTACCCGCATCACCTCCGACACCGACATAATGCCGTCTATAATGTTCAGCGTATAGAAAGGTTCCTTCGTCCCCCTGACACGATAGGTCTTCTCTCCCGGCCTGGGTGGACAGACTTTGGCGTTGGCATATTTCATATAAGCATCTTCCAGCTCTCCCGGGTCCGGGATCCCCAGAATGTCCAATACGAATCCTCCATTTTCAATCTCTGAATGTCCCTTCAGACGCAGATAAGTGGCTGTCAGTGTCTGCAGCACACACATTCCGCCGGTGCCGTCTCCCAGACTGTGATGCGCCTCCAGTGCGATCCGGTTACGATAGTAATAGATTCTTACCAAATACCGGTTATTGCCTTTAAAATGCATGGGCTGGCAGGGATTCTTTACATCCTCCTGCACAAAAGGACCGGGTCTGTCATTCGGTTCCAGATATCGCCAGAATACACCCTTCCGAATTGCCGCTTTATACGTCGGAAAACGAGGCATCGTCAGATTCACCGCCCGCTGCAGTATTTCCGGGTCTATATCTTCTTTTAACAGCACAGACAATCGATACACGGAAGAGAAATCTCTCCTCTGCAATGTAGGATATACGATCGCCGACAAGTCCAGTTTGTACCAATCCTTGTGTACCTTCTGTATTTGATCTGTCTTCATTCTGTCTCACCTTCTTAATTCTAGTATAACAGTTTCTAAATAACTACACCATTCACGTAGAATATTTTTCTGAGAGTGCAGGATAAAAAACGTAGGCGTAGCGGGCTACGCTGAGGATTTTTAGCCTGTGCTATCGGGAAAATAGGCAAGTGATATGGGGTAGTTAATTTAAAACTGTTATACTAGATACAGCAAAATTCTATATACAACAAAGGCGGCAACCTTTCGGTCACCGCCATGTGATGCAGAAAGAGGGACTTGAACCCTCATGGTATCACTACCACACGGACCTGAACCGTGCGCGTCTGCCAATTCCGCCATTTCTGCGAACAAGTGTATCTTACAACACTTGTCGGTAAATGTCAATATTATTTTTCAAATAATTTAAAAAATATATAAAATAGCGAATATATCACATATAAGAGTTGAACAGGTTACCTGCATTATAAAGGCCGGTATATCCTGCGCTTCCGGTGTACAGACTGCTTCTGGTGGAAGCATGATCTGCTGCGAAATTGATCATTGAGCTCTGTGCGGATACACGGTAGCCGTAGGAACCATTTCCCTGAAACAGGCTCTTTACCGTAGACATATCCGCTTTCATAAAAGCATCCTTATCCAGGGATAAGGTACCGTCATTTTTCATGGTGATACCGATCTTCGCCAGCTGCTTGCTATTGGCAATGGTAGTATTCCCCAAAGATTCCGTGCGGTTGTTCACTGTGGTATCGCTCACATCATCCACAGCAGCCATCACGCTATTGTAATTTGTCACAAAGCTGTTCACCGCACTGTAGATTGCATCAGTGTCGTACCCCTTGGTGGTACTCTCCACACCATTCTCATCTTTGGTAGTGATATCCTTCTGGGTGAACAGATCCTTTTTGCCGGTCGCTAACAATGCATCTGCGGACTCCTTCAGAGCATCTGTCGTGGTCTCTACCTTCGCCAGCGCCTTCTTCGCAGTATCTGTCGCGATATCTTTCTTCGTAATGGTGGAAGCTGCGGTCTTGCTATCGCCGCTGTCCTTGGCATAGTATGCCTTCATCAGCTTCCCGTAGCTGCCGTTCTTAATACTTGCATAATCTGCCAGCCAGTTGCCGCTTAGCGCATTGGATGCAGAGGAACTCAGTCCGGAAAACAGAAAAGAATAATTCGTTTTTGCCTGAATATTAATACTCATCACAGTCACCTCCGTGTTAACTGTTTTGAATCAGCCTTTTGGCCATAAGCTCTTTGCTACTAATTACAGTATACTACTTACTTCGGATGATTCCAAGATTTATTAACGCTTTTTTTGATCGGTTTTTGAAAAACATCCCATTAATCCAGTATTTTTTCCAGCATAGTCACCCGATTGAAGGGGAAAGAGAAATAATAGCCGTCCGCGAAGTCCTCCGTCATGGCGATCACTTCTTTTGCTAACTGTACGCCGGCCTGTTCTCCCTCTTCTCTGGTCATATCCGCACGGTATCTCGCCAGCACTTCGTCCGTCACATCGATGCCAGCCATCTCATTTTTCATAAATGTGGCATTTTTAAGGCTCACAAACGGCATGATGCCACAGAGTATCCTGGCTCCGGTCTCCTCTTTGATCCGGCGCACTCTGTCCGCGCTCTCCTTCGTGGATATGGGCTGCGTCAGGAAAAATGTGGCTCCTGCCGCCATTTTCTTCTTCACTCTGCCGATCTCCACTTCCAGATTCCGTCTGCCCTGATTGATGGCACCGCCGTAGCTTACCGGTGCCTGTGCAAACTGCTCTTCGTTCATGTCCGCAAGGATCTGCATGAGACCTACGGAGTCAAAATTGAACACACTCTTTACCGTGGTACGCACCATGGAGGGAATCGGATCACCGGTGATCACAAGGAAATTGTGAATCCCATTGATATAAGCTCCTAATAGCTGGGAGCGCATAGCGATGGCATTTTTATCACGACAGCAGATATGAGGCATGACACACATACCGGTCTCCCGCGCTACCTTTTCCGCCATGAGAATAGAATCCGCTCTGGTACGTCCCGAGGGGGAATCCGGAAAAGTCAGTACATCTACACCGCTTCTCTGCAGCAGATGTGCAGCATCCATCAGCTTTTCATCGTCAATACCCGCAGGAGGTGCCAGTTCGACGGCGATCAGTTTCTTCCTGCCTTCTGCTTCCTTGTTATGGTAAAAAGAGTGATCCTCTGTACCAGCCTGTTTTTTCTCCGGTTCTGCCTTTTCCTGTGCCTGCGGATACTGGGTAAAGTCCAGATTTCCGGCAAG
>OHYP01000395.1_pt1 | contig 24830 bp, 17 predicted proteins | sample 1580341 | NCBI WGS metagenome assembly OHYP01 (sample SAMEA3882509, study PRJEB24775) | human gut metagenome | biome: human-associated habitat; feature: intestine environment; material: feces | place: Netherlands | collected 2009/2010 | reverse complement strand
TAGATACAGACTGGCAGGATGCCATGCTAAGAGGTGGTGTTTCACAAAACTATATGTTTAGTATCCGTGGCGGTTCCGAAAACGCCCAGTATTCACTCTCCTACAATCATGCCGACGAAAAAGGAATTTTTCTAGGTAACAACTATCGCCAAGACAATGCCCGTCTGAAACTCCATATGAATAAATATATCTTTGATATAGATGCAAATATCGCTTTCAAATTTACAGATAGCAAACAACCGGAATATTCCATTAAAGAAATGTACATGATTTCTCCGCTTGTTCCTATCTATGATGATACAAGAGAGTATGGCTTCGGCTTAAGTGACTTTGATGACCTGCCCAGTAACCGTAATGTTATGGCTGACCAGCATTATGAAAAATCTACAGACAAAAAATATCATACCACAGCCAATGTTGCCTTGACTATGAACTTCACCCCATGGCTGAATTTCAAGACAAGCTATGCATACAGAGGTGAGCACCAGCGTCAGACTTATCATACTCCGGCTTATGTTGCCGACCCAAAAGCCAAACGTGACTATCCTTATCATAGCGAAACCACAGGATACTGGGAGGAACATGTATGGGAAAATGTATTAAGTTTTAATAAGACATTTGGAAAACACAACGTCAATGCAATGGCAGGTACTTCCATGACTGCTCGCAAATATACATGGAATTCTGTTGGGGTAGAAGGTAAAACCACTGTTTATAAAGTAGAAGACGGAAAATTGATAACCAGTGAAACTCCGGGCGGATTTCTTGATCCATCTTTCTCAACTGTAGGTGCAGGAGCAGGTGGCACATTTGATGGTAGCGGAACAAAATGGAAATATAACCGCGCCTCTTTCTTCGGCCGACTGAACTATAATTATAATGACCGCTACCTGGTACAGGCAACTGTACGTTATGACGGTTCATCCAAGTTTGGTAAAGACAACCGTTGGGGTTGCTTCCCATCAGTGGCATTAGGCTGGAGAATCAGTCAGGAAGAATTCTTCCCGAAAGACATTGCATTGAATAATTTGAAGTTCCGTGTCAGTTGGGGACGTTTAGGTAATGAAAATGCTTTGGGATATTATGACTTCCTTGCGCTGATTAGTACATACAATGAAATGTATCAAGGATACGTGAAAGGCAACGGTGATAACGCATGGGCAGGAAGCATCGCTCGCGGATTGGAAAACCGTTCTTTGAAATGGGAAACAACGGATACCAAAAATATTGGTTTCGATTTCGGCTTCTTTAACAGCAAATTAACCGGTACATTAAACTACTACTATAACCAAACAGAAGATCTGTTGATAACAAAAGTTCTACCTCCTTCAGCAGGTATGACTAACCCCACCCTGAATGTCGGAAAGATACGCAATACCGGTTTCGAACTTGAATTAAACTGGGGAGATGCTATAAAAGACTTTGATTACAATATCGGTTTCAATATGAGCACCACCAAAAATAAAGTGGTTGAATTGTCAGATGCAGACCAAGTTCTTCAGGGTGAAGGATTGAAATATGGAACGGAGCATTTCCCGACAGAAACCAGAGTGGGCAAACCTATCGGTGCATTCTATCTTTATAGAACAGACGGTATCTTCCAAAGTATGGATGAAGTAAATGCCCATGTAAACAAGGATGGACAATTATTACAGCCTAATGCCCAACCGGGTGATATCCGTTTTAAAGATTTAGATGGTAATGGAAGCATAGACGCCGGTGACAAAGAATACTGTGGCTCAGGTATCCCGACATTGGAAGCGAACTTAAACTTGTCATTCGGCTATAAAGGATTTGACCTTTCAATCGTACTTGGCAGCGCATGGAACTTCAAATTGTATAACGGAAACAAATATTTCTATGAAGGAATGAATTCTAAATCAAATATGCTAAAGTCTACATTGAATGCATGGACTCCTGACAATAGAAATACGGATGTTCCCCGCGCGGTATATCAAGATCCGAACGGCAACATGAAAGAATCAGACAGATTCCTTGAAAACGGTGATTTTGTCCGTCTGCGTCAGGCACAGTTAGGTTATACTTTACCCAAATCGCTCATGCAGAAATTCTATATTGAGAAACTGCGTTTCTATGTAAGTGGTGAAAACTTGTTCACTATCACAGGCTATGATGGTATAGATCCTGAATTCTCTCGTGCCAGTGTGTTGAATACCGGTGTTGATAAATTGATTTATCCGTTTACCCGTTCATTCACCGTTGGAGCTCAACTTACATTCTAATCCTTTAAAGTAATAAGAAAATGAAGAAACTATTATACATAGCAAGTATCTGCATTGCAAGTTTATTTAGCGCTTGTGACGATTATCTCACGGTAGAATCTCCTGACCAGTTGACATCAAGCAGTTTTTGGCGTAACCAGTCTGATGCTGAAGCCGGACTTGCCGCCGCATACTCCCAACTTTACCTGATGACTTATTCGGGTGACATGTGGTCTTTCCCGGAAATCAAATGGCCGGTAGAAGCCTATCGTGAAGATATTATCCAATTAGGAAGCGATGCTCTGAATTACCCGAACTGGGTGGAATTAGGCAACTATACCTACACCAATGGTAACTCTCAGTTCAGTTATTACTGGCAATGCTACTATAAAGGCATCAGTTTTGCTAATCAGGTAATTGAAAAAACCGCAGAAATACCCGATGAGAATATAGACGCAGCAACACGCGAACAATTGGTCAATGAAGGCTACTTTATCCGCGCTTATTACCACATGCAACTTTTATTGAACTGGAAAGAAATCATAGTTCGTGATAAATATATCACTGACCCGGCTGAATTAAGCAAGCCCCTTTCTTCCCGTGAGGATGCATGGAATTTCATCATTGAAGACTTGAAACGTGCAACCAGTCTGCCTGCAACACGTGACGCTGATAATGTAGGCCGTGCCACAAGCGGTTCTGCTTATGCATATCTTGGTTTCGCCTATCTGACACGCGCCTATGAAGAGGCAACCAACAAAGACTCTTATCTGGCCAGTGCTATAGAAGCATTCAACCAAGTAAAAGGATATGAACTGGTTAATAATTTCAGCACTATGTTCAGCGGGGATAATAAGAACAGTAAAGAATCGATTTTTGAAATTCAATTCTCTATGAGTTCTGCAAACGGAGCTACTTATCGTACTCAGTTCCATCGATGGATCGGTGTTTCCGAACTTGGGGGATGGGATGAGATTCTTCCCAGTCAAACATTGATTAGTGAATTCAAAAAAGAAGGGGAAACGGCTACTACAGGACGTTATGACTCGCGCATGTATGCAACATTATTTTTTAATTGTGACTATTATAACGATGGTAACGGACGTGTCTATGGCTACGACTATAATGACTGGTTTGACAACAAAGAACGCGTAGCCTTCCGTAAATTCATGCCCTCGACCTATGAAGGTTTAAACCAAAACTATTCTGCAATCAATGTTCCTTTGATGCGTTATGCCAACGTACTGTTAATGAAGGCCGAAGCATTGAATGAGCAGGGACATCCCGAACAGGCTATTCCTTTAATCAATGAAGTAAGAAGCGTTCACGGGGATATGCCACCCATGGCAGGTACTTCTCAAGAAGCAGTCCGCGCGCAAATTGAACACGAGCGCATGATTGAATTCCCTCTTGAGAACTATCGTTGGTATGATCTCCGCCGTTGGGGCAAACTGTCCTCAGCCCTGCAAGCTGCCGGAAGAACAGGCTTCAATGAAGACAAAAATTCATTCTACCCCACTCCTCTTACAGAGCTGAATGCTAATGATGCCTTAAAATAAGTATTTTCTTTTTTGGTTAGATATAATTAGGCAACAAGGCGGTTTTCGCTACAGTGATACCGCCTTGTAATCTAAAAATGAAGTATCTTTGCCTATAAATAAAACGACATAGATATGTTTACAATTATTGGATTAATGCTCACGGGGATGCTCCTCGGCTTCCTGCTTCGCAAGCAGAAGCTTTCAGGAATACACAAAGTCATCACCGTTCTTATTTGGTTGCTACTCTTTTTATTGGGTATAGATGTAGGCGGCAATCAGAAAATTATCAATGGTCTGCACACTATAGGGTTGGAAGCCATTGTCATCACCTTGGCAGCAGTGCTGGGCAGTGTTACAGCAGCATGGGCTTTATGGTATGTACTTTACAAAAGAAATAAGGAGGGACAAGTATGAAAGGAAGTTTGATTATCGTCGGATTCTTTGTACTGGGAGCTCTTTGTGGGGTATATCACCTTATTCCATACGACTTTACACAAAGTAAGCTAAGTTTCTACGCCTTGTGTGCGTTAATGTTCAGTGTAGGAGTCAGTGTAGGTAATGATCCGCAGACTTTACGTAATTTCCGTTCATTAAACCCCCGCCTGATCTTTCTACCGGTCATGACCATATTGGGAACACTGGCAGGATGCGCAGTGGTCAGTCTGTTTCTCTCGCACCGCTCAGTAACAGACTGTATGGCAGTAGGTGCCGGTTTCGGCTATTACTCTCTATCCAGTATCTTTATTACAGAATATAAAGGTCCGGAGTTGGGAACCATTGCATTATTATCCAATATCACACGTGAGATTATCACTTTGCTTTTTGCCCCGTTGCTAGTACGCTGGTTTGGCAATCTAGCCCCTATTTCTGCCGGAGGAGCCACTACGATGGATACAACATTACCCATCATCACCCGCTATTCCGGTCAAAGCTTCGTAGTAGTTTCTATATTTCACGGCTTTGTAGTAGACTTCAGCGTACCTTTTCTTGTGACTCTTTTCTGTTCTATTTAAAATAACAATAACCATGAAACACTCTCTTCATACTGTTCTTACACTGTTGTTTGTTTGTGCTTCCGCCTGGGGTGAAAATGTCCCCTGGCAGAATCCACAAATAAATGAAATAAACCGTGAACCTGCCCATGCCCATTTCATTCCTTATACGAATGAGGCCAATGCACTGAAACAACAGGCTTTACCTGCCGCCCAGCGTTTTGCAGTAAACCCTGCTACAGAACGCCGCATTTCACTAGACGGAACCTGGAAGTTCTTATTCTCTAAAAACAATGAGGAATGCCCGACAGATTTTTATAAAATGGGGTATAACACCAAACGCTGGAAAGACATACAGGTTCCGGGAAGCTGGGAACTGCAAGGATTTGACTCCCCCATCTATACTGACGTAGCTTACCCCTTCCCTGCCAATCCGCCTCATGTTCCAACCGATTACAATCCGGTAGGAGCATACGTACGTGAATTTACCGTACCGGCCCATTGGAAAGGAATGGATATCTTCCTTGATTTTGAAGGAGTTGAGTCCGCTTTTTATTGCTGGGTAAACGGTAAATTGGCAGGATACAGTGAAGACAGCCGTCTTCCGGCTCATTTCAATATTACTCCGTTCTTAAAAGCCGGGAAGAACAAACTGGCCGTTAAAGTTTTCCGTTATAGTGACGGTTCCTACCTGGAGGATCAGGATTACTGGAAATATAGCGGTATTGAACGCGATGTATATCTCTATGCCCGTCCTCAAAGCCGTGTACAAGACTTCAAACTGGTAGCCGGTCTGACAAATGGTTATAAAGACGGAGATTTTAATCTGGATATCACACTCCACAAGCCTCATCTGGGAGGAATCGTGGAAGTGAAGGTTATGGACAAAGGCAATGTAATTTACCAGCATAAAAAGGAAATAACTTCTGCTACAGATACTTTATTCGCTCAGAAACACTTGTTCCCGGCCATATTGCCTTGGAATGCCGAAACACCCAATCTTTATACATTGGTAGTCAGCACCTACGACGCTCAAGGAAAAGCCTTGGAATCATTCACACAGCCTTTCGGTTTCCGTTCTGTGGAAATGCGTAACGGCATGCAACTGATAAATGGGGTAGCCGTATTGTTTAAAGGAGTAAACCGCCATGAACACGATCCGCATCATGGTCGTACCATCACCGTAGAGAGCATGATAAAAGACATTCAGTTGATGAAACAATTCAACCTGAATGCTGTACGCACTTGCCATTACCCCAACCGCTATGAATGGTATGCATTGTGTAACGAATACGGTTTGTATCTGGTAGATGAAGCAAACATTGAAAGCCATGGTATGCAGGCGCATAAAGATGGCACACTGGCTAATAATCCCGATTGGGAAGTACCGTTTATGCAACGCATGAGCCGCATGGTGCTGAGGGACCGCAATATCACTGCCATTGTCACTTGGTCAATGGGAAATGAGTCCGGCTACGGAAAACACTTTGAAACGTTATATGACTGGACCAAGAAGTTCGATCCTACCCGCCCTGTACAATATGAAGGAGGTGGTTATGATGCCAAATCTGACATTTATTGTCCGATGTATGCACGTGTCTGGGCGCTCCGCCGCCATGTAAACCAACGCGACGCACGCCCGATGATTCTATGTGAATATGCCCATGCCATGGGTAACAGTGTAGGTAACCTGCAAGACTATTGGGATTTGATTTATAAATATGACCAGTTGCAAGGTGGTTTCATATGGGACTGGGTAGATGCTACTTTTGATATCAAAGACAAGAACGGAAACAAGATTTGGGCTTACGGAGGCGATATGGGCTTCGTGGGTGTTCCTAATGACTCCAACTTCTGTGCCAACGGATTGGTAGCTGCCGACCGTTCACTTCATCCGCACATCTGGGAAGTGAAAAAAGTATATCAATATATTCATTTTGAGCCGGTTGCCTTTACCACCAAGCAAATTAAAGTGACTAACTGGCATGATTTTATCGGTTTGGAGGATTACAAACTACACTGGACTGTAGAAACAGACGGAAAAGCTGTACAAAGCGGTGAAATGGATTTCCCGGTTATGGCCGCCCGTTCTTCTGCCTTCATCACTATCCCGATGAACTTGATTCCTAACGATGGAAAAGAATACTTCCTGAAATTGGAAGCATTTACCAAAAAGGAAGCCCCATTAGTTCCGAAGGGACATCAGGTAGCCATGGAGCAATGGCAACTGAATCCGGAAGGAGAACGGCTGCTGAATGCTACATGGACTGCCCGGGAACTAGTAGACAAAACTGTAAATACCGAACGTACTCCGGATGCCATTACCTTGACAGGAGAGAACTTCCGTATCGCATTCTCTACTGCTGATGGTGAAATGACAGAACTCTTATATAACGGGAAGAATCTGATAAAAGAAGGATTGCAACCCAATTTCTGGCGTGCGTTAACCGACAATGATGTTGCCAACAACCACCTGGAACGTTGCGGCATCTGGAAATTTGCAGGCAAGAACGCCAAGTTACAAAGTATCGACCTGAAAGAAGATTCAAACAAACAACTGGCAACCGTTACTGTAAATTATAAACTGGAAGCACAAGAATCAACTTTGCAGACCGTTTATCAAGTACGACCCAATGGAGCAATCAAAGTAAGTATGCACTTTGTACCCGGCAACAAAGCCCTTCCTGAAATGCCACGTCTGGGTATGCGTATGATTCTTCCGGCAGAATACGATGTGATGACCTGGCTGGGCCGCGGACCACAAGAAAACTATGCAGACCGCAAGACGGGTTATCCTATCGGGCTCTATACCGCTACAGTATGGGAACAATTCCATCCGTATGTCCGTGCACAGGAAACCGGCAACAAAACCGATGTACGATGGGTTGCATTGCGTAATAAAGCAGGGGAAGGCCTGTTAATCACAGGTGAGGAACCGCTGAATGTCAGCGCATGGAATTTCCCGTTGGAGGATATTGACTATGTGGCATTCAATACCGAACGCCGTCATGGTGGAAGTATTATGAAGAAAGACATGATATGGTTAAACATCGACCACCGTCATATGGGGGTAGGTGGAGATAATACCTGGGGAGCGCAAGTACATCCGGAATATACCATCACTCCGCACGAATGGCAATACAGCTTTACCATGCAACCTTTGAGCAATCAAGACGATGCCGCTGAAAAAGCGCATAAGAAATGGTTTTAAAAATTCTGATTCACTACAGATTATACAGATTCTCGCAGATTGAATTTCAATTCGTGAATGATTGCATCTGTATTAATCTGAATAATCTGTGATGAAACGATCTTCAAATAACGAAATAACATGAAACATAAATTTACCAAAATCACTCTTCTCACAGCAGTAGTTGCAGGCTTCACAGCCGCCTGTAACCCTGCCGGTGAGAACATCCCCACAGGCAAAAGATATGAATTCAATAACATACTGGATATAACCTATACCCCCGATACACTGACACGTTGCGGGGGATGGTTTACAGACGCCGGTTCCTGGATGGGATTTACCCTTCCGCAGAAAGATCACTGGGTGAACGGTTTCTGCGGTCCGTTCAGTCTGGATATGAACCGACGCCAATGGATGGCGCAATCTGCTGTCACGGTAAGATATGCCGATCAGGCGAATGTTATATTTACTCCGGATTCCACTTGTTATTTCCCGGGAGAGTTATATCTTTCGGCAAGTTCAGAGGAAGGTAAAATCATTCAACGCTTGAATTTTTTAGATGCTTCTACCGCATTGCTCCGCATTCACTCCGATGCAGGAAAGGAACTCTCCTTAACTGCCAGCCAATGGGGAAAAGAGATACAAGTCCAAACAGACCAGAATACCGTCATCGCCCGTCATCCCTCCGGTGAGATTGTAGCATTAACTTTTACCCCGGATGTTAGCGTAAAGGGCACTGACAATAATTACCAGGCAAAAATCAATGGCAGCGAACACGACACCTACGTAGCCATTTCTTTCTATACCGGAGAAAAAGAACTTTCTGCCGGATTACAGAAAGCGCAATTGGCTCTAAGCAATCCGCAGGAAGGGCTCAAAGCCAACAAAGAACGCTGGGAAGGTTATCTCACCAAGATTCTGCGCAAAGATATGAAACCTGAGTATGACCGTATCGCCGTGAAAGCAGTTGTTACACTTATCAGCAACTGGCGTACCCACCGTGGCGGATTGCTCCACGAAGGAATTGTTCCGAGTCATGCAGCATACTACTTCGTAGGATTCTGGGCCTGGGACACCTGGCGCTTCTCTGCCGCCCTGGCAAAATTCGATCCTGAACTTGCCAAAGACAACATCCGCGCCATGTTTGACTACCAGCAACCGGACGGCATGATTATAGACTGCATCTACACCGATCCTGCCGAGAACAATGCACGCGACAGCAAACCTCCTCTCGTATCCTGGGCTGTAGACGAAATATTCACCCATACCAATGATACGGCATTCATCAGCGAAATGTATCCGCAATTGATGGCCTATTACAAATGGTGGTACAACAAGCGTGACCATAACCGCAACGGTATGTGTGAATACGGTTCCACCGATGGTACACTGGAAGCGGCAGCATGGGAAAGCGGCATGGATAACGCCATCCGTTTCGATGATGCCAAGATGCTGAAAAATGACGGTGCGGAGGATGCATGGAGCATGGATCAGGAAAGTGTTGACCTGAATGCCTATCTGGCTTTGGAATGCAAGTTATTGAAAAAGTTCGCCGGTATTTTGGGAGTAACTTTCGATGGTCCGGATTACAGCAGCCAGGTAGCCGATTATTTCTTCGACAAAGAAAAAGGTTTCTTCTTCGATCGCCGCTTAAAAGACGGAAGCTTCATACAGGAACCGGGATGCGAAGCATACACCCCCTTATGGACAAAAGTTGCCACGGCCGATCAGGTAAAAGCCATGCTGCCCCTGCTGACCGATACAGCCAAGTTTTCTACATACATTCCCTTCCCCACAGTGGCAGCAGACCATCCGAAGTACAATCCGCGCGGCTACTGGCGCGGTCCTATCTGGTTGGACCAGACTTACTTCGCTATCCGCGGCCTGCGCAATTATGGATATAACAAGATGGCGGATGAATACACCCTCCAGGTATTCGACCGTCTGCAAGGCTTGAAAGAAGGCGCACCGATACATGAAAACTATGGCACACACACCGGTGAATTGTTAAAAGCTCCCCATTTCAGTTGGAGTTCATCACATTTGCTGATGTTATACGATGATTACGGCAAATAAACTCTCTCTTTTTACCTTAATATAAATAATACAATACCAAGGAGGGCTGCACTCGTGATGAATGCGGCCCCCTGCTTTTATATCGTATTACCTGTTACCCCCAATACACTCTTTTCAGAAGTGATAAAAATTCTCCAATGAATGAGTAGAATGTTACAGGTGTAAGATTATATATCTTCCGGCTGCAACATGATATATCCTTCAGCCTATACATCCGTATGTGTTCACACTTCACAACAGGAAACTTCAAAACATCTGCCCCTTTTTTAAAAACAACAGGACATATTAAAAAAACATCAAGAGCTTTTATTAATACGTCCTGTTGTTTCTCCTGTTTCTTTATATACACATAGCAAAACACTTATTTTTCCTTCAGAAGTTTCAGCCTCTCCGCAAACGCTTTGTTCATCGGCATTCCGGCTGAAGAATTGATACCTCGAAATCTTTCAGACTGAAAAAAAATTCTTCAGCGTACCCAATGGCCGAAAGGTGAAAAGCACGCAGGTACATGGGGAAAACTCCGAAGATGCCGGAAAGTACACAGCCATAGCTGAAAAAACGTATATGCCGGCTGAAAGAATAAATACCCGGCTGAAGAATTTTAAGAGCCAATCCTTCAGCCGGAAAGCCCATGAACAGGGAGTTTGCGGAGAGGCTGAAACTTCTGAAGGATTTTTGGGGCAATTCTTCGGGAGGGGCATATTTCCCACCGGAAGAGGAATATGCCCACAGAAAAGAACATAAAAAGACGCAAGAAACCGGGATGCCTGATATCTTGTTACAAGATGCGGCAAATCTTGTGAGAAGTTTCTCCCAATCTTGTGGGAAGTTCCGCTGATTCTTGTTATACAAAAAAAGCCTGCCATTAATATAATGTTTATCAATGGCAGGCGACTTATTTCGTTTGGAGAAATCAAAACATCCTGCTGACGCGCTCAATGCCGGCAGCCAGCATATCTATCTCCTCCTTGGTATTATACAAACCGAAAGAAGCACGTACAGTTCCCTCAATCCCCATACGAATCATCAAAGGCTGAGCACAATGATGCCCGGTACGTACGGCAATGCCCAGACGGTCAAGCAACGTACCCATATCCAAATGATGAATATTTCCTACCAAGAAAGAAATGACACTGCTCTTATGCTCAGCCTCTCCGAAGATACGCATCCCGTTTATTTCTTTCAGACGCTGCATGGCATATAGGGTCAGTTCATGCTCATGGGCGGCAATGTTCTCCATACCAATGGCAGATACATAATCCAACGCTTTTGCCAAGGCGGTAGTGCCGATATAATCGGGAGTTCCCGCTTCAAACTTAAACGGCAATTCATTAAAAGTCGTTTTCTCGAAGCTGACACTTTGTATCATCTCGCCTCCCCCCTGGTAAGGTGGAAGCTTATCCAGCCACTCTTCCTTTCCATAAAGCACCCCCACACCGGTAGGACCATATATCTTATGTCCGCTGAAAGCAAAAAAGTCGGCATCCAAATCCTGAACATCCACTTTCATGTGAGGAACACTCTGCGCCCCGTCAATCAAAACGGGAACACCGTGTGCATGGGCAGTCGCAATCATCTCTTTCGCCGGATTGACAGTGCCCAACACATTACTTACATGAGCGAAACTCACCAGCTTGGTCCGTTCCGAAAAGAGTTTCTCATATTCATCCAACAACAGTTCTCCCCTGTCATTCATGGGAATCACTTTCAGCACGATTCCTTTACGCGCAGCCTGTAACTGCCAAGGTACAATATTGCTGTGATGCTCCATGACAGAAACAATCACTTCATCGCCTTCCTTCATCTGACTGTCGGCAAAAGAAGAAGCCAACAGGTTGATACTCTCCGTCGTGCCCCGTGTAAACACGATTTCATTGCTACTGCGTGCATTGATAAAACGACGTACAGTCTCACGAGAAGCTTCATGCAACTCGGTAGCCTGCTGAGACAGGAAATGCACACCACGATGCACATTGGCATTGACCGAATAATATTCATCGGTTATGGCTTCAACCACTTGGCGCGGTTTCTGAGTGGTAGCCCCATTATCCAGATAAATAAGCGGCTTTCCATACACCTCCCGATCTAATATCGGAAAATCTTCTCTTATTTTTTGTATATCGTACATGGCGTCTTATTTACATATCGCACATCCCTGACATTTATTCAACTCACCACGGAAACGTTTTTCCACCAACAGATGCAAACGGTCTTTCAATGCATCCAGGCGGATCGTATCTATTACTTCATTGACAAAAGCAAACATAAGCAATAAACGTGCTTCCTTCAGACTGATACCACGCTGTTGCATATAGAACAACGCATTTTCATCCAGCTGACCGACAGTAGCTCCGTGAGAGCACTTTACGTCATCCGCATAAATTTCCAGTTGCGGCTGAGTGTACATATGGGCATCACGAGTAGCACAGAGGTTGCGGTTGGTTTGTTGGGAATTAGTATGTTGTGCTCCTTCATGTACCAATACTTTTCCGGCAAACGCACCTGTCGCCTGATCATCCAATACATATTTAAACAGCTCATTACTAGTGCAATCAGCAACCTTGTGGTCAATGAAAGTATGATTGTCCACCTGTTCATTCTTATCGGCAATGACCATACCACACAAATTGATCTCAGCTCCACGTCCGGCCAAAGTTACTTCAGTTGTATTACGCGTAGTACCGTTATGCAAAGTCATACCATTCAAAAGCACATTACTGTCTGCCTCCTGGTTCACATAGAGGTTACTGAAACGCACTGTGCTGGTATGGGTTTCTTCCAGTTCATAAAGATCGAAAGTAGCATTTTCTTTTGCAAAGACCTCAATAACCTGAGTAGAAAGGAAATTTACATTATCCATGGCATGATCACAAATCAACAGACGAGCCTGCGCACCTTCTTCCAGCACAACCAGCACACGGCGGTTCACCATAAAATTAACATCAGCACGCAATATGTTCACCAGTTGAATGGGTTTGTCCACCACCACGCCTTTCGGCACATACAGCATAAAGCCATCCTGGGCAAAAGTAGTATTGAAGGCGGTCACACCATCCTTGGAAGTATCTGCCAACTTGCCATAATACTGCTTGACCAAAGCCGGATATTGTTCAGACAGCTCTTTCAAGCTGCCAAGCAACACTCCTTCCGGCAATTGTGCCTTCGGCAAAGCCTTACGATAAAAAGCATCGTTTACTACAAAATAAAGAGCGGTACTCATATTAGGTACATCGCACTTGAACACTTCATACGGATTCACCGGAATGTCGAGTCTGTTCAAATTCAAACCATAATCCGGCTCGAACAACTTGCTCACATCCGTATATTTATACTTCTCCTGTTTGCGGGTAGGGAAACCTAATTTTTCGAAATCTGCGAAAGCTTGCGCACGGGGAGCGTTCAGCACCTCGGCACTATGCCGGCAAATCATCGCCTCACATTGAGAAAAGAGATCAATATATTGTTGTTCTGCTCTCATAATCACTTTCTTCTTTAGGCATCAAATTATTATTCTCCCAACTCGGCTTTTATCCAGTCGTAACCACGCTCTTCCAGTTCCAAAGCCAATTCGGGACCCGCAGTCTTCACAATACGTCCTTTATACAATACATGTACAATATCGGGTTTGATATAATCCAGCAACCGTTGATAGTGCGTAATGACGATACAACTTGTTTCGGGAGTCTTCAGTTTGTTCACACCCTCGGCTACAATACGCAACGCATCAATATCAAGACCGGAATCCGTTTCATCCAAAATGCTCAACTTAGGTTCCAGCATAGCCATCTGGAAGATCTCATTGCGCTTCTTCTCACCACCGCTGAATCCCTCGTTTACCGAACGGTTTGCCAATTTATTATCCAATTCCACCACAGCCCGCTTCTCGCGCATCAGCTTCAAGAACTCACTGGCTGTCAATGCAGGGAGGCCTTTATATTTACGCTGCTCGTTTACCGCCGCACGCATAAAGTTCACCATACTGACTCCGGGAATCTCCACCGGATATTGGAAAGACAAAAACAGACCTTCATGACTGCGATCCTCAGGACTCAAAGCCAACAAATCTTTTCCTTCAAAAGTCACCGAACCTTTCGTTACCTCAAAAGCCGGATTGCCTACCAACACAGACGAAAGGGTACTCTTTCCGGAACCGTTGGGTCCCATAATAGCATGAACTTCACCTTTCTTTATGCTTAGATTAATACCTTTCAATATTTCTTTGCCATTGACACTGGCATGTAAGTCTTTTATCTCTAACATAATTCTATTAAATTCTTAGTTCTTCATTTATCCTACACTTCCCTCTAGAGAAATAGCCAGCAGTTTCTGTGCCTCCACCGCAAACTCCATTGGAAGTTTATTCAGTACTTCTTTTGCATATCCATTGACAATCAACCCAATAGCATCTTCTGTAGGAATACCGCGCTGATTGCAATAAAACAACTGGTCTTCGCTGATCTTGCTGGTTGTCGCCTCATGTTCCACCACAGCTGTCTCGTTATGAATATCCATATATGGGAATGTATGAGCACCACACTGGCTCCCCAGCAACAAAGAGTCACACTGACTGTAATTACGGGCATTGTCTGCTTTCTGAGCCACACGTACCAGACCACGATAAGAGTTCTGGCTCTTTCCGGCACTGATTCCTTTACTAACAATGGTACTACGGGTATTTCTGCCTAAATGAATCATTTTAGTCCCCGTATCAGCCTGCTGATAGTTATTCGTTACTGCCACCGAATAGAATTCAGCAGTAGAATTATCTCCACTCAGGATACAACTGGGATATTTCCAAGTAATGGCCGATCCGGTTTCCACCTGTGTCCAGCTCAATTTGCTATCCACTCCTTTGCAATGACCGCGTTTTGTCACAAAGTTATATACTCCTCCTTTGCCTTCGGCATCTCCCGGATACCAGTTCTGTACGGTAGAATATTTCACTTCCGCACGGTCGTGCACCACAATCTCCACTATGGCCGCATGTAATTGGTTCTCATCCCGCATAGGGGCCGTACATCCTTCCAGATAAGAAACATAACTATCATCATCCGCAACAATCAGTGTACGCTCAAACTGACCGGTATTGGCTGCATTGATACGGAAATAAGTGGAGAGTTCCATAGGACAACGCACTCCTTTCGGAATATATACAAACGATCCGTCACTGAATACTGCCGAGTTCAAGGCTGCAAAGAAATTATCCCGCGGCCCGACCACCGAACCCAGATATTTCTTCACCAAATCGGGATGCTCACGCACCGCTTCACTGAACGAACAAAAAATAATCCCTTTTTCCAACAAGGTTTCTTTAAATGTAGTCTTGACGGATACAGAGTCCATGACAGCATCTACTGCCATACCGCTCAACGCCATTTGCTCCTCCAAAGGAATACCTAATTTATTGAAAGTTTTAATCAACTCAGGATCTACCTCATCCATACTTTTCGGTCCTTCTTTTTTCTTTGTAGGGTCCGCATAATAGGATATAGCCTGATAATCTATTTCAGGGATAGTGAGGTGTGCCCATGCAGGCATCTCCATGGTCAACCAGTAGCGGTATGCTTTCAGGCGAAACTCCAGCAACCACTCCGGCTCGTTCTTCTTTGCAGAAATCAAGCGGATAACATCCTCATTCAATCCCCTTTCTATAATATCTGTGTGAACTTCTGTGGTGAAGCCATATTTGTACTTCTCCTGCGTCAGTTCTTTCACATATTTATTGGGTTCTTCTTGCATATCTATCTTATATTTCTATTAATTGTTCTGTTACATTCTTAAATACCGGAAAAAAGATACCGGACAAGTCCCTCATAGAATAATATAACACTGATTCCTTCTTTTTTGTTGCACTGATCATCTCATTGTTCGGATCTATATATTCTATCACATGAATAGCTAACCCTATCAGTATCATATACTTCAATGCTCCCAATCCGCTGCCTAACCAACGGTTCAGCCATCCCAGGTGCACAGCATCCAATGCTTTTGTCAACAAAGAGGCGACGAACGCAAAACCTAAAGGTACAGCTATCCAGATCAATATAAAAGCCAAGACCTGTGCTACAGTCGTCGAAGTACCTAGAACCGGCGCCAACCTTTCGGCAACAATGCCAAACAAGGCACGAGCCATCAGCAATCCGGCTATCAACCCTACAATAGACGCCATCTGCTTCACAAATCCTTTTATTAATCCCATAATGACACCCACACCAATCATAGCCAATATAATAATATCTATTGTCGCCATCTTTATCGTTATTACAAAAAGCAGTAATGCCATTCTGAACAAAGCGAAGAATCTGCCAGCCCACGCGCTGGGCGAGGTGCCAGATCCTTCGCTATGCTCAGGATGACATTACCATCTATATTCTCAGACTTCAGTGTATTACAAAGTCTGTTTAACCTCTACTTCTTCGTAAGCTTCAATAATATCACCGACCTTGATATCGTTACAGTTTGTCAGACTGATACCACATTCAAAGTTAGTACCTACTTCTTTCACATCATCCTTGAAACGCTTCAAAGCATTGATAGCACCGGTAAAGACTACAATACCATCACGAATCAAGCGTGCCTTATCAGAACGTTTCACCTTACCTGTCTTCACCATAGCACCGGCAACCAAACCGACCTTGGTAATATTGAAGACTTCACGCACTTCGATGGTTGCAGTAATCTGTTCCTTCAAAGTAGGTGCCAGCATACCTTCCATAGCAGCCTTCACTTCTTCAATCGCATCATAGATAACAGAATATTTGCGGATATCCACACCCTCCTGCTCAGCCAGTTTGCCGGCAGAACTTGAAGGACGAACCTGGAAACCTACAATAATCGCATCTGATGCAGCAGCCAAAGTCACATCCGACTCGGAAATCTGACCGACACCTTTGTGGATCACATTAACCTGTACCTGTTCTGTAGACAGTTTTATCAATGAGTCGCTCAACGCTTCGACAGAACCGTCCACGTCACCTTTAACAATCACATTCAGCTCATGGAAATCACCCAAAGCCAAACGACGGCCCACTTCATCCAATGTCAGCAGTTTCTGAGTACGCAAGCCCTGCTCACGCTGCAACTGTTCACGCTTGTTGGCAATGTCACGAGCCTCTTGTTCCGTATCAATCACATGGAAAGTATCACCTGCCGCAGGAGCACCGTTCAGTCCCAGAATCAATACCGGTTCGGAAGGACCGGCCTCCTTGATGCGCTGGTTACGTTCATTAAACATGGCTTTCACCTTACCATAACTAGTACCAGCCAAGACTATATCGCCCATTTTCAGCGTACCGTTTGCCACCAACATAGTAGCCACATAACCGCGTCCCTTGTCCAAGGACGATTCAATGATAGAACCGGTTGCCTTGCGGTCGGGATTAGCCTTCAAATCCAACATTTCAGCTTCCAGCAATACTTTTTCCAACAAATCGTGTACACCTGTACCTTTCTTTGCCGAAATATCTTGCGACTGATACTTACCACCCCACTCTTCCACCAGGAAGTTCATGGCAGCCAGTTCTTCCTTAATCTTATCCGGATTGGCGTGCGGCTTATCCACCTTATTAATAGCAAATACGATAGGCACACCGGCAGCCATAGCATGATTAATCGCCTCTTTGGTCTGCGGCATCACATTATCATCGGCAGCTACAATAATAATAGCAATATCCGTCACTTTCGCACCACGGGCACGCATGGCGGTAAATGCCTCGTGACCCGGAGTATCCAAGAATGTAATATGACGTCCGTCTTCCAATTTCACATTGTAAGCACCGATATGCTGGGTGATACCACCTGCCTCACCGGCAATTACATTTGCTTTACGAATATAGTCCAGTAATGAAGTCTTACCATGATCAACATGTCCCATTACTGTCACAATCGGAGCACGCGGCTGCAAATCTTCTTCGTTATCTTCCTCTTCTGTAATAGCCTGTGCTACCTCAGCACTTACATATTCTGTCTTGTATCCGAATTCTTCCGCTACCAGGTTGATTGTCTCGGCATCCAGACGCTGATTGATAGAGACCATGATACCGATACTCATACAAGTAGCGATAACCTGAGTAACAGGAATATCCATCATACTTGCCAATTCGTTCGCAGTAACGAACTCGGTCAGTTTCAATATTTTGCTATCTTCCTGTTCCATCTCCTCCTGTTCCATCAGGCGGTTCTGAACATTTTCACGTTTCTCCTTACGATACTTGGCAGCCTTGTTCTTAGTCTTGTTAGTCAGACGTGCCAATGTTTCCTTAACCTGCTTTGCCACATCTTCATCACTAACTTCCGCTTTTACAACAGGTTTCTTGAAACGGTCTTTATTAAATTTGCCTCCACCCTGATTGTTATTGCCATTAGGTTTGGAGTTATTGTTCCTATTCGGTCTGTTAGCGTTATCGTTACGTTGGTTATTATTAGATGCTCCTCCAGCATTTGTTGTACCGGCAGCATTTATATCCACACGTTCCTTATTTATTCTATTGCGTTTTTTCTTCTTTGCGGCATCATCGTTAACCGAGTTTTTAGAAATCTTATCGTCTCCCTTACGGATTTCTTTGATAATAGCATCCTTCATCAGTTTACGCTGTTCCTGACGCTGCTTATCTTTCTCTTCTCTCTCTTTCCGTTTTTCTTCCTTCGATTTCTTTTTCGGACGGGTAGACTGATTCAATGCAGCCAGATCAATCTGACCTACTACATTAATTTTCGATTTAAATTCAGTAGGACGAATTTTAAATACATCGTCTTCTTCTTTTTCCTGAACGGGTGCTGCTTCGGGTGTTTCTTTTTCCATCTCTTTCACCTGGGGTGTCTTTTCTTCCGTCTTTTCAATTTTAGGCTCTTTCTTCTCTTCCAGAACTGGAGCAGGAGCAGGTTGAGGAGCAGGTTCCGGTTTCTTTTCCTCTACCACCACAGGCTTCGGCGTTTCCTTCTCGGGTTGGGGAGTTTCCTTCCTCTCAACCACCTTTTCCACCACGGGTTCTGCTTTCGGAGTTTGTTCAATAACTTTCGCAGCTGGTTCTACAACCTTTGGCGCAGTTTTCTTGTTCAAATTGTCCAGATCTATTTTACCCACTTGCTTCAGTTTGGGGCGTGCCTCTTCAGGAATAACAGTTTTCACCACCTCTTCTTTCTCTTTCTTAGATTCAAAACCTTCGATAGAGATAGAAGCTTTGTTGCGGTCCTTGTTCTGTCTTTCCTGACTAAATTTTTCAGACTCTATTTTTAAATTTTTATCTGTGCTGAACTCTTTCACAAGTACAGCATATTGTTCTTCGGTAATTTTCGCATTAGGACTAGCCTCAATGGTATAGCCCTTCTTCTGCAAGAATTCAACTACCGTCGTTATTCCTACATTTAAATCTCTTGTTACTTTGTTCAGTCTAATCGTCATACTCGTTTTTTAATTATTAACTACGAGCCGGGACTGAAGAGTTACTCTTCAAATTCAGCTCTTAAAACTCTCAACACGTCATCAACCGTGTTTTCTTCCAGGTCCGCTTTTTCTATCAACATCTCGCGCGGAGCATTCAATACAGCCTTGGCTGTATCCAATCCAATATTCTTGATGGCTGTGATAACCCACTCATCAATTTCATCCTTGAATTCATCAAGGTAGATATCCTCATCCATCGCGCTCTCATCCAATTCGCGGTACACATCAATCGTATATTCGGTAAGCATACTGGCGAGTTTGATATTCATTCCCCCCTTACCGATTGCCAAAGACACTTCTTCCGGTTTCAGATATACTTCTGCTTTTTTCTCCTCTTCGTGCAACACAATAGAAGAAATCTTAGCCGGACTCAACGCACGCTGAATGAACAACTGAATGTTAGAAGTATAGTTGATCACGTCGATATTTTCATTACGCAACTCACGCACAATACCGTGGATACGTGATCCTTTTACACCTACGCAGGCACCTACCGGGTCTATACGGTCGTCATACGACTCAACTGCTATCTTAGCACGTTCTCCGGGAATGCGCGCAATCTTCTTGATAGTGATCAACCCATCATTGATTTCGGGTACTTCCATTTCAAACAGGCGTTGCAAGAACACAGGTGAAGTACGGCTCAGAATAATCTTCGGATTATTATTTTTATTATCTACACGGGCCACTACGGCACGGGCAGTTTCGCCTTTACGGTAGAAGTCACTCGGAATCTGTTCAGTCTTGGGCAAAAGCAGTTCGTTGCCTTCATCATCCAGCAACAACATTTCTTTCTTCCATATCTGATAGACTTCCGCACTGATTACAGTACCCACCCTATCAATATATTTATTATACAAGCTATCTTTCTCCAGTTCTAAAATCTTCGATGCCAGTGTCTGACGCAAGTTCAGAATGGCACGGCGGCCAAACTTGGCAAAGATTACTTCATCGGTCACTTCCTCACCCACCTCATAAGACGCATCAATTTTCTGTGCCTCGGTCAATGAGATCTGCATATTGGGATTCGTCAAATCCTCATCTGCTACAACTTCACGGTTACGCCATATTTCAAAATCTCCCTTGTCAGGGTTCACAATAACGTCGTAATTTTCATCAGTGCCAAACATTTTCGCGATCACACTACGGAAAGACTCTTCGAGTACACTCACCATAGTTGTTCTATCAATATTCTTTAATTCCTTAAATTCCGAAAATGTATCAATCAAGCTGATTGTTTCTTCTTTTTTGGCCATAATTATTTAAAACTAATTAAGTATTTAGTGTATTTTATCTCATCATATGCAAAAGTAATATCCTCCTCTACCAGTTTGGGGCGTTTGGCTCCTTCCGGTTTCACTTTCTTTTCAATGGTTACGGTAAAGTTCTCTTCATTTGCATCCTTCAATACACCTTCCAGCTTCTTTCCCTCTTTAGTCAGGATTTCCACCTCCTTACCAATGTGTATCAAGTACTGTTGCAATACCTTGAAAGGTTGTCCTATACCGGCCGAACCCACTTCCAGTTCATAATCCTCTTCTTCACGGTCCAGTTTAGACTCAATATAGCGGCTAAGTTCTACACAATCGTCAATCCATACTCCCTCGGCATGGTCAATTTCTACCACAATTTTGTCATCCGGGCTCACCGTGACATCTACCAAAAAGTAATCTTTACCTTCCAGCCACTCGTCAACAATCCGGGTTACTACATTTTTATCTATCATTTATTCACTATTAAGAACAAAAAAAGGGCTTAATCAAGCCCCACCATTCATCCATTTCGGTGCAAAGATACAAATTATCTACCAGTGCTACAAAATATTCTATTAAAAAATTGTAGTTTTGCAGAAACTTATAACACTATGGATAAAAACAGTTTAAATACGAACAAGCAGTTCATGATAGGTAACGGTATGCTGGCTTTTGGAGTCTTTGCCGTTATTATCATTTTTTTGTATATGTCCTTCCGTTTCCAACGCAAGGCTGACAAAGTACAGACTTATGAAGGAGTCTACAACATAGAACTGACTAATAGTTTTGCCGGAGACAGTATAGCGGTATATCTAAATGACAGTCTGCTACTGGACCAAACCATGCCCGACGCCAACCTGAAAGTGGAGATAAAACGCTTTGCCGAAGATAATGTACTGATGGTCGTAGATAACAAAACAGACAAGACCACACCTTTCAACCTGAATCCGGAAGGTAGCCGGGTAGAGGTTAAAAAGAGTGGAGATGTAATTTATATTCTGGAGAGGGAAGCCGATTCCCTTTTGGAATAAAGGGAAACAGCGACAAAGCCGATCAATACGATAAAGACACCCACCAAAGCCGGATACCGATAACCCAATCCGGCATCTATGGGTAGCCCACCGGCATAAGCACCAATGGCATTGCCCAAATTAAAAGCGACTTGCACACAGGCCGCTCCCATCATTTCTCCTCCGCGTGAATTCCGGAGTAACAATAATTGTTGTGGAGCCGAAACAGCAAATAATCCTGCCGTACATATACACATCAATATTACTGCCAACCAAGAAACAGAAGCCGCAAAGAAAATGGCGAACAAACCGGAAGCCATAATAACCTGTGTATATTTTACCACACGGGCAGCCCCATACTGATCAGAAAACTTTCCACCCATCAAGTTTCCTACAGTCATGCTAAGACCTGCCAACACCATAATGAAAGTCATACTGTTTTCACTGAAACCTGCCACGTGCGTCATCAAAGGAGTGACATAGCTATACCAACAAAAAATGCCTCCGTTTCCGAACATGGTCGTAATTATCAACAACCATGGAGCCAGATTCTTCAAAAAACGGAACTGCCCTTTCAAACCTGTATCTGGCAAAGCAGGCAGTGAAGGAACCCATTTCCAAATATAGAACAAAGTAATCAGTCCCCATACTCCATTAAAGAGAAAAGGAATACGCCAAGACATTATAATACTCATAAATGTGCCTAAGGGGACACCAAAAAGATTGGCAATCGTCATACCCGACACCATCAATGCCACTGCCTGCGAACTTTTTCCTTTATCAGCCACTCTTTCCACCACAATGGAACCAACCCCAAAGAAGGCGCCATGAGGCAATCCGGAAATAAAACGCATCATCAACATCATCCAATAATTCACTGAAGCGGCAGCACACAAATTACCACAAATATAAATAACCATCAAACCTAACAGAATATGTTTCAGCGGACGGGTACGAGCCACCAAAACCATCCCCGGTGCTCCTACGCACACACCTAGTGCATAAGCCGAAATAAAATGTCCTGCTTGCGGAATACTTATATGCAAATCCTTCGCTACATCGGGCAAAATGCCCATCATTACAAACTCGGCAATGCCCAATCCCAATGTGCCGAACGCCAAAGCCGTCAAACTCTTCTTCATACCTGAATAAAAACAATCCATTAATTAAAAAACGTACAAAAATAATTGTTATGTTTTCAGATATAAGTGTTTTTAGCACACTTTTATAAGAAAAGGAATGATTACTTGCTTTATGTCAATTTATTGTTGCACATGCAAAAAATATCAAGTATTTTGTCTTCAAAACCCAAACAAACTTTCCAACAAGAACAGACCTACCAAGTCAACAAAAAAACGCACACTTCCACACGTCCAGCCAAAGACTAGAATCTTTCTTCAAAACGTCTTGATCTTTTTTACCACTGCCGGAATCCGCTGATATCCCGTGACGGTACAAACCCTTCATGCACACTTTTTGCGAGAGAAAGGCCTGAAAACGCCCTGCTTTGTATCAAGCCAAAACAGTCTGTATTAAAAAGGATATATAGCTAACAACAAGCATGTTATACGAAAATATGCTTCAAAACGCAGTGAGAACATAAGTGAGAGCAATATTTTTACCCCAACCGCATAAGTCTTTTATAATAAGCCTATTGTACGCAAAGTGAGGGCATAAACGCCCCGAACTTCCTAGTGAAAAGGACTTATGCTACAGGATGCTTCCAGATATGCCTCACATTTCCTCCATCCTTACCAGCTCCCAATCGCAGAACTGCATCACGATGCAATGAAGCCGGGTTCCCCTACAAAACTGACGCACCTTCTTACCTTTGGCATAGCCGTGAATCTGCTCCACCGCGGGCATCCCACTGGGAGGCAGACTGGGCATCGAATTTATCTTTCGGGAGGAATTTCAATTCCAGAATGTAACTATGCTCTACTTCGGAGTAGCGTTGCAGGTCAGGCATCAGGAACATATCGCAGAAGCCGTGGTTCAACTCCACCTCGGGCATAGTCAAGTAATAGGCATTAATGCTCAGGAGATTCCCCTAACTGAACACGGTTACGAAGGTAATAAAGCACCATGGCACAATTGAACATCTTTGGATCAAGCTTCAAAGATTCCTTGGCAAAGCAATAGTTGTCATACTATGGCTTCATCTCCTGAATCATCGCCTCCACATCGCCTTCCAGCTGTCCCGCTTCCTGATAGTAACGCATATGGTACGCACATCCTCCTCCGAGAACCCCAACATGCCGTTGAAAAGTGGATTCGTGCTGATATTCCAGCCGATATTGAAGCCGCTGGTCAGATCGTCCAAGGTAACAGGGCTGACACCCGTCATGAAAATACGGTCGAACATGCCCTTGTAATTCTTGAAGGCATCCCGATAGAAACCGCTGGCATGCGTGATAACATGATAGATCTCGTTGTCCTGTTCATTCAAGACCACATTCGTAAAGTTGTCATACTCGTCTATGATAAGGTAAAGGGGATAGCCCAAGCGGCGGGCTTCGGCATCCAGCATGTGCAACTTGTCAAGAGCCTTTCCGGCAAAACGGAACCCACGATGAACTCATCACTGTAATATGCCTGATAGCGGTCCAGGAAACTATTTAATTGCACCGCACTGTAAGCATCAAAATTCAGGGAAAGCTCGTCCACTCCTCCCCTATCTTCGAGAAAACTAGATAGAGTATCTAGTATTTTCCTTGCAAGGGCGTGGGATGCTTTCCTATCCATAAATCACCGAACAGCTGCTGAAAGTTCTCTTTTTGAGAAAGGTCATAATAGCTGCGGAGCATATCCCAAAAAGGCTCTTGCCGAAACGACGGGGACGGATAAAAATCAGGTAATGAGGCTGATCTTCCAACATGGGCAAATACATGGTCTTGTCTACATAATAACAGTTCTGTCCCATCACGGCCGCAAAATTGGACATTCCGTAAAGCATGCTTTTTATTGCTTCCATAAGCTATCTTCTTTTTTGAGTTTAAGCAACTGACAGACAAAGATAGTTGTTTAAAATGAATATAACGAAAGGAAAAAATAAAGTTGCTTTGAACCATACATCAAAGCAACTTTCATAAAAGCCGGAACGA
>OHYP01000357.1_pt1 | contig 26659 bp, 20 predicted proteins | sample 1580341 | NCBI WGS metagenome assembly OHYP01 (sample SAMEA3882509, study PRJEB24775) | human gut metagenome | biome: human-associated habitat; feature: intestine environment; material: feces | place: Netherlands | collected 2009/2010 | reverse complement strand
TTTTGGCATATTCATGCCAAAACACCTCGCAGAATAGTGGTGTGTGAACAGTAACACAACATATACAAATCATCATCTGGCAAACAATTTGTCAAGCAGATAAAATCATCCGTTTCGCTGCTCAGCTCTATACCGAATAATTGCTATGCAGTTTATCAGAAGGAGCTTTCACTCCTCCTGATATAAGCAAATTTCCACCTGCTGCTTATTACTTTCCACGCTGAAAGCCTGGACTTACTGTATATGATGGAACCTGTCAGGAAAACAAAATTTTACAGTGTTAACCAGAGATCAGTTCTCCCAATCCCATACATTCGTAGCTTCCACTGAACTTCTTGGTTTCTTGATCACAAGTTCAGGACTCTTCGCACTGACCTTGGTGTTTGCCGGAATAGATGCTGTAATAAAGGTATTACCTCCGATAATCGTATTCTCTCCGATCACAGTCTCACCGCCCAGCACAGAAGAGTTAGAATAAATCGTCACATTATCTCTGATCGTCGGATGTCTCTTCACATTGGCAAGCAGCTGTCCCTGACGGGTGGAAAGTGCGCCAAGAGTCACGCCCTGATATAACTTCACATTCTTTCCAATCTCTGTAGTCTCACCGATTACAACACCGGTTCCATGGTCAATGAAGAAATATTCTCCAATCGTAGCACCCGGGTTGATATCGATACCTGTATAACCATGTGCATATTCAGACATAATTCTTGGAATAAACGGCACATTTTCCAGATAAAGAACATGTGCAAGTCTGTATACATAAATTGCATAAAATCCAGGATAGGAGAAAATAATCTCCTCTTTACTCTTGGCAGCCGGGTCACCGTCAAAACCTGCCTGCAGGTCAGTCAGCAGCATACGCTGGATTTCCGGAACATTTGCAAAAAATCGCTCTGTGATCTGCTCTGCATGTTCTTTGGCCTTCTGTTCTTCTTCACCCTGATATAAAAACGCAATCTCAATCTGCTCCTGCAAGCAGTCATACAGATCATTCAGGCGATATGCCACATAATGCTCCGGAAACACGCTGGCACTGGAATCCACACTGAAATATCCGGGAAAAATAATAGACCTCATATCTTTAATGAAGTTAATAATCTCTTTCTTATTTGGAAGACGTTCTCTGTCCTTTCCCAGAAAGAGTTCTTCTTTACGGTAAGTATCTGTCAGCTTCTCCACAGCCTCCAGAATTATTTTCTTTTTATCTGTCATGATCGTCACCTATCTGCTTTCCTCGCAGCTGCTTATTATCCCCGGACAATAGCAATCCAGAGGGTACACAACCGCATTTTGTTATTATCTTATTACAGCAAAACCAATTCGTCAATAAAAAAAGAATTGACCTTTCCGTAGATTCCTTATATAATAAAAAACAGTTCCAGTTACACTTCAGAACTGTTTCTAATCTTAATATGGAGATGTACCCAAGAGGCTGAAGGGACCGCACTCGAAATGCGGCAGGCCGGGCAACCGGTGCGAGGGTTCAAATCCCTCCATCTCCGCTCTTTCTTTGTAAAATTCTTTATAATAAAAATGCACAATAAGCTTGACAATCGTTGCTTTTATATGTATAATTGCAACAGTAAAAGAAATTTTACAAGTTGGTTTTGATAGGGGATTGGTCAAATGGTATGATAGGGGTCTCCAAAACCTTTGGTGGGAGTTCGATTCTCTCATCCCCTGCTCTTAAAAACGCTCGAAAGCCTTGTATTTACTGGGTTTCGGGCGTTTTCGTTTTATTTCGGATGATCAAAAGTAATCATAGAAGTAATCAAAAAGATACTATATGAATCTATTATACTGATCCACATAGTATCTTTTTCAGGCAATCTACAATATTGTCAACAAATATTTCTTCTTAATCTTCTACTTTTCAATCTTCTCTTTTTTTCTGGATCTTCTCCGCATTGCTGTATGCCATGGCATAAAAGATTTCCTGGGAATTGAGTTTGACATCATTCAGGCTTCTGTCTGCATAATTTCCGGTTTCTGTCAGTCTCTTTCCTTTTTCATCATCATTCATCATTGTCTCGAACATCCAGTCCAGACGTTCTTTTAATTTCTCATTAAGAACCGGAGCAGCCACCTCCACACGACGGACTGTATTTCTTGTCATAAAGTCAGCAGATGCAATATATATTTTTTCTCTTTCTTTTGTACCAAAACGGTAGATTCTGGAATGCTCCAGATAACGGCCTACAATACTTACAACCTTGATATTCTCTGTATATCCCTTAATCTCCGGAATCAGACAGCAGATACCTCTGACGACCATCTCTATCTTTACTCCTGCCTGAGATGCTTCCACCAGTTTATTGATGATCACCTTATCTGTCAGGGAATTGATCTTGATTCCAATATAGCCTTCCTTTCCCTGTTTCACTTGGTCGATTTCTTCCTGTATCATATCCAGAACTCTGTTCTGCAGACATTTCGGTGCAACCAGAAGAAGATTGGATTTCTCAACAACTTCCCCTTTCAGAAGAGCTGCAAACACTTCTGCTGCTTCTTTTCCGATTTCCTGGTTTGCTGTGATCAGCGACAGGTCTGTGTAAAGTGCAGATGTTTTTTCATTATAATTACCTGTACCGATCTGTGTGATATAGGACACACCCTTATCTGTTTTTCTGGAGATCAGGCACAGCTTGGAATGTACTTTATATCCATTCAGTCCATAGATTACTCTGCAGCCAGCTTCTTCCAGTTTTCTGGAATATTCAATATTGCTTTCCTCATCAAATCTGGCTCTCAGCTCTACAAGTACAACAACTTCTTTTCCGTTTTCTGCTGCTTCCACCAGAGCATCTACAATCTGGCTCTTGTCCGCCAGACGATATAATGTCATCTTGATGGATACAACAGAATCATCCTTTGCAGCCTCATTCAGAAGATTAATAAAAGATCTGATATTTTCAAATGGATAGGATAACAGTACATCTTTCTTCATGATCTGTGGAATCAGGGCACTCTTGCCATCCAGCTCCGGCGTCATTCTGGGAGTTCTTCTCTGATAGAAAAGTTTATCCTGGGCAGTATTTCTCAGATATCCCTGAAGTCCGAATACAAAGGACATATCAAGCGGAACCCTGGTCAAAAATACGTGTTCTTTATCCACATGAAGCTCCTTACAGAGTGAACTTATCATCTTTTTATTTAATTCTCTGGATAACTCCATTCTTACAGGATTCATTCGTCTTCTCTGCTTGATCAGATTCTCCATTGCATCCCTGTAATCCAGATCCTCATCATAAATGGTTTCTGTATCAATATCTGCATTTCTGGTAATACGGAGCAGCGCTTTCTCCCTGATCTCATAACTCTTAAACATTTTCGGCAGAAAATGAAGAATCAGTTCCTCTGAAAGCATGAAAGTCCCTTTTCTTGTAGGAATATCGATCAAACGTCTGAATACAGTATTACTGCAAGGGATAATAGCTGTTTTTGTTTTTCCACCCTTGCTCATCAGTGATGCCACTGCATAAATATTTTTATTTTTCAGGAATGGAAATGGCTGCTGTTTGCTCACAATATTTGCAGACAGATACGGTGCGATCTCCTGATCAAAATATGTTTCCAGAAGCTTGCCTTCCTCTGCAGATAATCTGTTAAAATTGATCAGACGCACTCCGTAAGGCTCCAGTTCTCCCATCAGCTGTTCATAGATAGCTGCCTTTTTCTGATCCAGATCTCTGGTGGCCTGAATGATTGCAGTTACCTGTTCTTCACTGGTCATGTTTGTTTTATTCTCACGTATTACTTCAGATGCTTCCATCTGATCCATCAGAGTTCCGACTCTGACTCTGTAAAATTCATCCAGATTTGACTGATAAATAGCAGCAAATGTCAGTCTCTCCGCAAGCGGAACTCCTGGATTTCCCGCCTCATTTAAAACTCTCTCATTAAACTTCAGCCAGGACAGTTCTCTGTTCATCATATATACAGGTGCCGTAATTTCTTTTGTCTTTTTCTGTTGTTTTTTCATTCGGATAATTCCTCACTCTTTTTATTCGTGATATCAGTGGCAAAATTTATCAAACCTTTTGACTCTGACATCCCATAACGTTTAGAATTATAAACTTTGAATATCAATTCCATGGAATGTCCATGTTATATTTACGTAAAATTTCCAGTCAAACAAATAAATTTATCTGTTTCTCAATAAAAAAGTGATTTCTGCTATTCTATAGCAGTCCTTTCGCTACCTGTATTTTCTGTACGCTTCCCAGACTTACTGCCATACAAAGAACAGATAATACGAGTTTTGCTTATAGCATAGATGATTATCCAATAAAAAACAAGACTGCCCAGATTATACTTCGGACAGTCTCGCTTTTTATTTACTCATTCACCGGATTCACATGAACCATACAGTGTTTTACATTTTTAAAATTCTTCTCTATACTATGATGAACATTTTCCGCAATGTCATGTGCCTCATTCAGTGGAATCTCACCATCTGCTGAGATTTCAATATCCACATACATCTTAGAACCAAATAATCGTGTCTGGAGAAGGTCGATTCCCTTCACTCCTTTCACTCCCATGATCACTTCTCTCATGCTCTCTTCTGTTGCCTCATCGCAGGAATGGTCAACCATCTTATCAATTGCATCTCTGAAAATATCCACAGATGCTTTCACGATCAGTACACAGATTGCAACACTGGCAATCGGATCCAGGATCGGGAAGCCAAGTCTTGCACCCAAGATACCGATAAATGCACCAACAGAAGACATTGCATCTGAACGATGGTGCCATGCATCCGCCATCAGTGCACCGGAATTTATTTTCTTCGCAGCACTTCTGGTATACCAGAACATCCACTCCTTCACTACAATAGAAACAACTGCCGCAATCAGTGCCAATGTTCCGGGAATTGCAATGCTTGCTCCTGAAGTACTCTTAATAATGTTCTCAATTCCACTCATGCCGATTCCGATACCGGTTGCCAGAAGTAACCCGGACAAAATAATGGAAGATACACATTCCATCCGCTCATGTCCATACTGATGCTCCTTATCGGATTTTTTGCTGGATAAATTCACACCGACTATTACTACGAAAGTACTTCCCACATCAGATGCTGAATGAATCGCATCTGAGATCATGGCACCTGAATGTGCCAGAATTCCGGCAAGTAATTTAAATAAGGAAAGTAACAGGTTTACTGCAATACTCACACCTGATACCTTCATTGCCACCTTATGTTCCCATGCAGGCTCTTCCTTCTTAGCTGTCATGTTACTGTTTGTCTTGTCTGACATTGCTGTCATGTTTAATTTTTTTGTCTGTTCCATAACCAGGACCTCCTAAATTTTCTTTTCAAATATATAAGCTTTTGTACTTTCCTATATTTGAGTTTACAGGTTCTTCTTATGTCACATACATTGCGCCACAGTCAGAAAACATATTTCCTTTCTGTGACTTATCAAAGTGCGGTCTTACAGGGGTCTTTTTGTATTTCGGAACTGCACCTGTCTCAGAAAATCCTCCTAAAAAAATCCCTCTAAAAGAAAATCTTTCCAAAACATACTTTTCAGAAAACAAAAAGACACACCTGCGGAACATACACTGTCCCACAGATATGTCTGAAAATTTTCATATCTGCTGCCGCTTCGCGCGGCCCGGCCCCACGCCCTCGAGCATCTCGGGCATCGCCTGCTCAGTTTGTACTGTTGATCTCGCATTCTGTTGAATGTAATGCAGTGCAAAGAGAATTAATGTTACATATATCAATTCACAAATAGCATGATGTGAATCAAACAACAAGTCATATTATAATAGTTTTATAAGACTGTTTCTAATTGACTTTCACTGATGATACACTATAGTATATCGGTTAGTCAAGCCAAATGTTATTGAATTTTTTTATCATGATGAAACAATATTCTGCAGCCACACACCCTTCTTAACCAACACAAATCCAATCACACACTTAATCAAATCTGCCAGCTGCACACATGCATAAATCACAAGCACATGAATCCCTGTATAACGACTCAGCACAAACGCGATCGGCACACTGACGCACCAGATAAACACACTGTCAAACAGGAACGTAATAATCGTCTTTCCACCGGAACGCAGAGTAAAATAGGTTGCATGCAAAAACGCATTCTGCGGCATAAAGAATGCAGTGATCATAATCAGATACTTCGCCAGCTCCCTTGCCTCATCATTGGTATTATAAAGCATCGGAAACAGCGGCGCCATAACAAACATCACCATTGCCACACAGGTACAGCACATCACTGAGAACGCGATCATCTTGTTATCTGTATCTCTCGCTTTCTTCATATCTCCCGCACCCAGAAGCTGTCCCACAATAATCGCAACAGAATCTCCCAGCGCAATAAACACAATATTAAACACATTGTTGATGGTATTGGAAATATTCAGCGAAGCAACCACATTCAGCCCTCGAATCGAATAACACTGAGTCAGCATCGCCATGGCAGAAGCCCATAAAGTCTCATTAAACAACAGCGGTGTACCCTTGACCAGAATCTTCTTTGTCAGATTCGCAGGAACCTTAAGCGTGCTGTACAGCCCCTTTGCAAATGCATTCTTCTCCGTATGCCTGTGTGTCCAGCCTATTACAATTGCCGCCTCCACATAACGTGACAGCACAGTTGCGATTGCCGCACCTCTCACACCCAGTCTAGGGAAGAAAAATACACCATAGATCAACAGATAATTAAACAACAGATTCACACAGATTGCCACAACCCCGGCTTTCATTGGCAGAACAGTCTCTCCGCACTCTCTCAGAGTGCTGGAATAAATCTGCACCATCATAAACGGCGGCAATCCCAACAGCATAATATCCAGATACTGCTTTCCATACTTAAGCGTATCTGCGATCTGCTGCGCAGTACCCTCTCCCTGAAGATACATACTGATCAGATTCTCTCCAACAGTAAAAAACAGCAAAATCGTTCCAATCGTCAGAATCACAGCCATCCAGAACTTATACCTGAATGTCTGCCTCACACCCTCGTGATCCTTCTGTCCAAAATACTGTGCCGTGAAAATACCCGCTCCGGATACCCCTCCGAAAATGCACAGATTATAGACAAAAATCAACTGATTCACAATGGAAGCCCCCGACATCTGCTCCGTACCGATCCGCCCGATCATAATATTATCCAGCAGACTCACGAAATTCGTAATTCCATTCTGAATCATGATCGGAACAGCCACAGCCAGAACCATCATATAAAACTTTCTGTCACCGATAAACTTCTTACGAAACGATGACCTTTCTTTCGTCCTCTCCATAAAACTTTTCCTCATCCTTCTTCACAAAAACAGACTGTCCCGAGACAGCCCTCGCCTTAAGCGTTGTATCATCTACATTACTATAAAAAAAACAACATTTCAACCCCATATCAATAAATTCATACTATCATTTTCTATTCCGTTTCTGTTCCGTTTTTTCTTCACTCCATATCCGATAACACACTTCCATACTATCCTTCACAGTACCAGCTAGTTCACAGCGAAGAAAAATAAATGTTTTGAAACACATCTACAGGGGGTGTAGCCGTGGTTCAAAACATTTATTTTTCTTCGCGTCCCCTTTGAAACCATTAAAAAACTGCCGTTCCCCAATAATGAGGAAAACGACAGCTTTTCAAAAAGTATTTGCAAGCCTATTTAATAGCACCCTCAACCATACCATTCATAATCTGCTTCTGAGCAAGCAGGAATACGATGATCATCGGAATCATTGCCAGGAGTGCTGCAGTAAGGATCAGATCCCACTGCTTAACATAAGAACCAACAAACGCCTGTACAGCAACCGGAAGAGTCTTAACCTTACCATTCTGTCCTAACATCAGAGAAGGAAGAAGGTAATCGTTCCAGATCCACATACCATTCAGAATAGTAACAGTAACAATAACCGGTTTCAGAAGCGGAAGGATAATGCGGAAGAAAGTTCCCTCAGGAGAACATCCGTCAATCGCTGCTGCTTCTTCCAGTTCATATGGAATACCTTTAATAAAACCAGTTAAGATAAATACTGTCATAGCACCACCGAATCCACAGTATGCAAATACAATACCAGGAACAGACTGAAGCATGTTGATTCCAAGGAATTTACCTACATCACGGAATGTAGAAACCAGAGGAAGCATAACTACCTGGAAAGGAATTGTCATGGATGCGATAAATGTCATGTAAATAGCTGTAGACCATTTTGTCTTGTTACGGCAGATAACCCATGCAGCCATACCGCCGAATAAAGCAAGTAATACAAGGGAAACAACTGTAATGATCGCAGATGTTCCGAATGCACTCCAGAAACTGAAGTTGGAGTTGTTGACAACGTTTGAAATATTTGTCTTAAACTGTGCAAAGCTTGCACCTGCAAAGCTTACAGGGTTGGCAACAATACCGTTTGCATTCTTAAATGTATTAATAAGTACCAGATAGAAAGGAGATAATATGTACGCTGCGATAACAATCGCAACAGCTGTAAGCACTACCTTTGGAGTTTTCTTCGTAACCATTACATTTCAACCTCCTTCTTATTGGAAATTCTAACCTGAATAATAGATACAGCAGCCAGGATAATGAAGAACAGAATAGCTTTCGCCTGACCAAGTGCATAATTGTTCTTGGAGATCGCTGTATTATAAATATTCAGAGCCAGCATCTGAGTACCGTTTGTCAGATAGTTTCCGAAGAAACTTGTGACAGAACCTGTACCATTTGTCAGAGCCATGTTAACATCGAACTGTTTGAATGCAGATGTTAAGGTAAGGAATGTACAGATTGTAATTGTAGCTGCGATCATCGGAATCTTGATCTTAAATAATGTTGTAACAGCATTTGCGCCATCGATCTGAGATGCTTCCAGTACATCTTTAGGTACCTGTGTCAGACCTGTTACATAGATCAGCATGATATAACCTGCATACTGCCAGATATAAACAACGATGATAGCCATCATAGCTGTGTTTGTCTTTGACAGAAGTGAAATATTATTTGTCATCTTGATCAGTACGTTATTAAATACGAACTGCCATACATAACCAAGTACGATACCGCCAATCAGGTTTGGCAGGAAATAGGAAGCTCTGAAGAATGAGAGTCCCTTAACCTTAGAGGTACAGAGTAAGGCCAGCATAAACGCTACTACGTTTACCAGAACCATGTTCAGAACTACAAACAGAATTGTGATGATCAGTGACCAGAGAAAACTTGGTTCATTGAACATTGCCTTATAGTTTGCAAATCCTACAAATCCTGTCATCTTGATTCCATTCCAGTCTGTAAAGGAATAAAACACACCAAGGCATAATGGAATAATAACTGTTACTACAAATGTAAATAACAATGGAAATACAAATATAAAGTTAACGATGCTTCTGTGATGTTTTAATGTCGGGAATAAATACATTCCCAGTAAGATGCCGATTGCACCGATGATCAGCGCCGGACCTCTCCAGCCTGCTCCGCTTCCGGAAATATCCTGGATCAATGATGCTGCCAGTAAAATAATACCGGCGATCAGGCATACCATGGAAATTGCTTTTTTACTAGCACTGTTTGTATTCATTTTGCCTTCATCCTTCCTATTTCTTATTTCAAAGCAAAAATCAATGCGTCTTAGACTTTTTTGCGTACCTGGATAAAGGTCTGTCGGACCTTTACTCAGGTATGCAGCGCAAATAAAAGTGGGCGGCAACATAAGCGCCGCCCATAAGTTTCAATTATTAGTTTGCGTATGCACTCTGGATAACCTGTTCCAGTGTCTTAACGAATCCGGCTTCATCAAGGCTGCCAGATGCATAGTCAGCAAATACCTGACCTGTATAGTTCTGTGCAAGTCCTTCTTTCTGCTCTAACCAATGCCAAGCAGATGTCTTTCCAGCAGATACATAATCAGTGATTGTCTGAGCAAATGGATCATCACCAACGATTGTGCAGGACTTGAACGGGCTTACGAAACCAGCTTCTTTAACAAGAACTTCCTGAGCTTCATCTGTTGTCAGCCACTGAAGGAATGCTTCTGCTGCTTCTACATTACCATCTTTATATACTGACCACCAGGATGGAGAGTTTGTAAGGATTGTATCAATTCCATCTTCAAATGCGTATGGAATCATACCAACTTCGAAATTACCAGCTTCTTTATAAGCATCTGCATCATCACCTGTCATAGTTGCACCGATCCAGGAGCCCTGAGTAACGAATGCATATTTACCAGATGAGAAGTTAAGGATCTGCTGATCATATGTACCGGATACAAGAAGTGCCGGATCTGAATACTGATTCAGAAGACCTACAAAGTTAGCGAAATCTGTTAAACGATCTTCGTCAACCTTACCGCCATCATTGAGCATATCAATATAAGTAGTGTCATCTCTGTCAAGACCTGAATCCAGATAGTTTCCAAATAAGTGGTTACCTGTTGACCAGTAAAGGTTAACTGGTTCTGCTGCATAACCTACAACTGCTGTCAGTCCAAGCTCATCTTTCTTGGAATCAATTGTCTCAAATGCTTCTTTGATTGCATCAGGACCTGTTAATGTAGAAGGATCAATTCCTGCTTTGTCAAGGATGTCTTTGTTATAAGCAAGACCGATTGCTTCTGTTGTATATGGGAAACCGATTGTACCCTGGCTCTCATCAACATAAGCTGAATCTGTGTCAGAAGCCCATTCCTGATCACTCATATCTACTAAAAGGTCTGTCCAGTTAGCGAAGTCTGTAGCACCACCGTTTACGAAGATGTCAGGCATATTATCTGACTGATAGTATCCTTTCAGAGTACCCTGGATATCGATTCCGCCGCCCATGGATTCGATTTCTACTTTAGTTCCTGTTTCTTTCTCATACATTTCAGCTAATTTCTTCAGCTGAGCGTCAACTTCGATCTTACCGTTTACAAGACGAATACTGTCACCGTCTGCTGCCTGTACGGATACTGCTGCCGGAACCATTGATGCGATCATAGATACTGCTAAAAGTGTTGCAAATACTTTTTTCTTCATTTTCGTCACCTCGTCATTTTTTTAACTGTTTCTTTTTACCTTTTGCGCATAAGGTTTTTTGATAGTTGTATAATACCACTTTGTTTCTGAAATAGCAAGACCTTTTTCGCATAAGTTTGAATTTTTTTATCTTTCTTTTTCGTCATTTGTTAAATATGCACAATTTATTTTTTCTATCTTATTACACTATGTCCAAAAAAGTGCTACTTTGAGGTCAAAAAAGTACACACTCTTTGGGTTGCGTCCTATAACTTGCAATTCTTTCCTTTCACCAGACAGATAAAAGGCTCCTGTTCAGAACATTACGGAGTAATATCTTATAACATAATAAAACCGGCAAAAGCCGGAAGTCTTGCTTCCTCTTTTGCCGGTTTTTTTAATTTTCTACTTTTAAAAATGTAGCGGATGCTGCCGGTACTTTCCATTTACCATCTGCATAAGCTGCTTCTCCATTATTGGAATAGACTGACTGCGCATGCTGCGGAATCTGTGCATCACATTCCACATCCTGTCCGGATGGGTTGAGTACAATATAAATCGTCTCATCTTTTCCGGTTCTTTTGTATACTAACGGGTATGCAGATTCTTTTACATATACAAATTCCATAGGTGCTGTATTCTGTAATGCCTGATGTTCTTTTCTTACTGCGATCAGTTTCTTTACTTCATCATACAGGCTATTCTTTCCCGCAAGTGCGTCCTCTGCTGTCGGACGGTCTTCATCAGGATCGATTTGGATGTAAAGTTCCTCTGGTTTGCAGCTTGAGAATCCTGCATTTGCGCTGTGATCCCACTGCATTGGGCTTCTGGATCCTGTGCGGTTGAAACCACCCTCCACAGATTTGATTCCTGAGAGATATTTCATACCGATTTCATCACCGTAATAGATGAAAGGTGCACCAGGTACAGATAACAGAAATGCAAATGCGATCTTAATTTCTTCATCATCCAGAGTTTCTTTAATACGGACCATATCGTGGTTTCCGGATGGAATGCAGATCAGTCCTTCTCTGTTGGTAGCTGCATAGTTTTCTTCATAAGTTTTGACAAATTCAGAGATATCTCCTTTTCCTCTTCTGGAGAAATATGGTTCTTCTACACGGAACAGGTCAAGATAATGAGATGGCCCGAAATGAAGAAGGAAATCCATATGGAATCCGCCTCTTAATGAACGTCCCGGTTCGCCCCATTCTGAAAGAAGCGCACATTCCGGAAATTCTTCATCCATAAATTTACGGAAATCCTGCCATAATGCAATCGTTCCCTCCTGATCATCATCATTCTTTACCAGAGATCCGGCCATATCTACACGGAATCCGTCACATCCCATAGACATCCAGAAACGCATAACATCTTTCATCGCTTCTCTGGTCGCCATAGGTCCCGGTGCGTCCATTGGCTGCTGCCATTCTTTGTCACATCTTGCGAAGCCAAAGTTCAGAGCTGGCTGTACAGAGAAAAAGTTTACTGCACAGCAGCCATTTCTGTCTGAAAATCCTCGAATACTTCCTGTGATACTTCCTACATCTTTGAAATCATCCCATATATCATCGGTCCATACATAACGGTCTGTATATTCATTTTTCTCTGCTTTACAGGATTCTCTGAACCATTCATGATCTGTAGAAGTATGTCCCGGTACGAGATCAAGCAGGACTTTCATTCCTTTTTCATGAGCTTTCCGGAACAGTTCTTTTAAATCCTCGTTTGTTCCGTAACGCGGAGCTACTTTCTTGTAATCTGCCACGTCATAACCTGCATCATAAAACGGAGAAGCAAAACACGGATTTAACCAGATTCCATCACATCCTAAGTTCTTGATATAATCCAGTTTGCGGATGATTCCCTGAATATTTCCGATTCCGTCCCCATCTGTATCCAGAAAAGTCTGTGGATAAATTTCATAAAATACGATGTTTTCTAACCATGATGGCATTCCCATTGTAAAAATCCTCCTTTAAATGTTTTTCTTTATATGCCTGCACAATTGATCATACAGAAAAATTTTCTAAAGCAAGAAAAAACTCTTGTCTTTTGCAGCAATTTTTTTACAGTAATTTGATTATATCTCGATTATTCAGGAATCTCCTCTGAAATTTTGACTAATTTTTATACTATTTTGACTTTCTATAACCAGAAGTCTCAATTACATCAGTAAGTTTTCTGAGTGAAGTCATGTCAATCTTCCCGGAAGGTGTTATCATGTTACAGGAACATTACTGAGCAATTTTCTCCAACATAATAAAACAGCATTTCAGGTTCTGCACCCGAAATGCTGTTTTATTATGTCTTATTCATTTTGTATCCATTTATGCTGCCTGTTCTTTTTTCTTACCGGTAACTGTAAGCAGATGACTTTTGATCAGTACCGGACGTACTGCATTGTAGATCACTGCTACCAGAATCACCGAAACAACTGCATTGAATAATGTCGCTACAGCACTCATTTTTGCAAGTGCCTGTGCCAGTTCCTGAGGCTGTCCGAGAATATACTGTTTGTAGAAATATCCTACGATCGGATCTGCCACAACATTAAACGCAAGACCTGCTACAGAAGCAATCACACTCCATTTGAAAACGTATTTCTTATCTGTACTTTCATTAATCTTTGCAATCTTATGTGCTACCAGACCTGTGATCAGGCCAATACAGAATTTCAGTACAAATGTCTTTGGTGCGCCTGTGATATATACAGGATCCATCAGGTCTGCAATTCCCATTCCGATGGCACCGGATAATCCGCCGTACACACCGCCGATCAGAAGTGCTGCCAGTACGCAGAATGCATTTCCGATATGGATGGATGTTGCATCACCGCCCGGTACAGGGATCTTAATCTGCAGGAATGTAAAAGATACATAGCATAACGCAGCCATAAGAGCTGTCTCTGCAAGTTTTGTAATTGTGCTGTTCTGAGTATTCATAATAACTGTCCCCTCTCATATGATCTGATAGAAGGCCCATATCAATAAGCCAGATTGCCTGTTTGATTCTCACTATCAGATTTTTTATATATTGACGCATCAATATGTTGAAGTTATCATACGCGAAATGTGTCATTATTTCAATGACCAATTTTTTGAATTTTTTAGAGGTCAGATTGAATATTCTGTAAAAGAATCCTGCTTGCAGGATTCTCCGCCTGCGGCGGGTCGCTTCAGCGACATAATTCCTCTCCGTCGCAGTGCGATCCTGCCCGGAGGGCCTTTTTGTGTTATAGGAACATTACGGAGTAATTTCCTATAACACAAAAAAGCCCTCTGTCTGCATGCTGCTCACATGAAAACAGAGGGCTTCATTATTCTATTTGCTTAAATCCTTGCTACGCCTGATTTTCTTGCTGCTTCTGCTACAGCTTTAGCTACAGCGTCTTTTACGCGTGGGTCAAATGCTGCCGGAAGAATATATTCCGCTGTTAATTCTTCGTCACTTACCAGACCTGCGATTGCATATGCTGCTGCAACTTTCATTTCATCGTTAACATCTGATGCTCTTGCGTCCAGTACACCACGGAAAAGTCCCGGGAAGCAGAGTACGTTGTTTACCTGGTTCGGGTAATCAGAACGTCCTGTGGATACCACTGCTGCGCCTGCTGCTTTTGCTTCGTCAGGGAAGATTTCAGGTACCGGGTTTGCACATGCAAAGATGATAGGATCTTTTGCCATTGTGCGGACCATATCCTGTGTCAGTGTTCCAGGTGCGGATACACCGATGAAGATGTCTGCGCCTTTGATCACTTCTGCAAGAGTACCTTTCTCTTTGTTGAAGTTTGTGATCTTAGCCATCTCTTCTTTGATCGGGTTTAATCCTTCTCTGCCTTCGTAAATCGCACCCTTTCTGTCTGTCATGATTACATTCTTAAGTCCCATGGACATTAACAGTTTGATGATAGCGATACCTGCAGCACCTGCTCCGGAAGTAACGATCTTCACTTCATCAAGCTTCTTGCCAACCAGTTTCAATGCGTTGATAACACCTGCAAGTGTGATAACTGCTGTTCCGTGCTGGTCATCGTGGAAGATCGGAATATCACAGCATTCTTTCAGTTTCTTTTCGATTTCAAAACATCTCGGTGCGGAAATATCCTCAAGGTTGATTCCTCCAAAGGATCCGGCCAGAAGGCTTACTGTCTTAACGATCTCATCAACATCTTTACTGCGGACGCAGAGCGGAATCGCGTCTACACCGCCAAATTCTTTAAAGAGTACACATTTACCTTCCATAACAGGCATACCTGCTTCCGGTCCGATATCTCCCAGTCCAAGTACCGCGGTTCCGTCTGTTACAACAGCAACTGTATTCCAACGTCTTGTCAGATCATAGCTCTTGTTTACATCCTTCTGAATCTCCAGACAAGGCTGAGCAACACCCGGTGTGTAAGCAAGGCTTAAAGCATCTTTGGAATCTACTTTGGCTCTTGATACAACCTCAATTTTACCTTTTAAGTCATAATGCATTTTTAAAGATTCTTTTGCGTAGTCCATTTTGTTTTGGCTCCCTTCTGCACTCTTTTTTTGAGACGCCTACATTGTAACATTAACTCGGCTCAGATTCTACTGTTTTTCTGACCTTTTTTTATCAAAATAACTAAAACAGCATCTTTCTGCAGAAAATTGTGAAGATGCTGTTTCAGTTACGGGACTTTATCATCTGATATCAAGGGCAAAAAGGAGCTTTATATCATTATTTATCTGTATCAAAATGTACTTCTGTATCGGCAACTGCCCGCTCATCCAGGAGCTGTTTGAAGGTCTTGGTCTTTGCTTTTTCTTCGTAGTCATCGGACCAGTAGTAGCCTTTCAGCTCATCCATATACTCATAGTAATCACAAAGATAGATATATACTGTTGAAATATCCCTGTCCTGTATTGCATAGGTGCCCGCATTACCGTTTGCCACTCCGCCATCTGGCAGTATATCTCCATTGGCATCCAGCATAACAGCAACATATTTTGTTTCCGGATCCTGCATTTTCATAGTAATTTCAAATGGTGTTTTCGTAATGGAGAGAACGCCGTCTCCATTTTCATCCACCACATTTACATCCTTTTCAACCGTATCAGAAGTATTTTTCTCTACATCTACGTTGAACTTCCAGTCACCCTTCAGTGTCCATGAGTTATATCTGTTATTACCTTCAATTGCCTCAGGATACCGTTCAAAATACTCATTCCACATCTCAGTGAAAAACTGATGTTCCAGATTCTTCTGCTCTTCTGTCAGGCTTTCATAATCTGCATCATCTGTGCTGATTCCATGCTCTGCCATTTTCTGATTATATTCATCCCGCAGATCCTGAGGGATATCCGGGGTAGTATCCTGGTCATCCGGAAGAGTACCCACAATATCTTTCAGATCCAGCTCCATGGCAAACCTGTCAGGTACCTTGATGTCTTTGACATAATCGCTGATTGCCGGACCTCCCACCTGAGGAAGGTTCTCATCACTGTATTCATCCATTCCCAGTGTCTGGGCTAACTTGTCAAAACTAAAATCCTCAGAATCTACATCAATCCCTTTTTCTTTGAAAAATGCATTACGCACCTCATAAAATTTTGTCCATCCTGCCTCATCCACTGTCATATCTTCTACAGGAATACGCAAAACTCCTGCATAGGTGTTATCATCCAGCATTTTTCCATCCAGATAAGCATTGAACAGATTACTTTTTTCATCCATGTAATCATATTTCACTGTAGAATTCTCGCTGAGCTTAATATTGGGTTTTCCATCAGATGTAATGAATGTATCCGGGAATTTATCCTCTGTATGGATTGTCATGGACAGGTACAGAGCCATTTCATTACAGTATACTTCTGAAAGCGTGACAGTTGTTCCATCTACTGTTTTACTGTATGATTCATTGTCTTTCGTTTTATCTGCATTGTTATTTTCTGTTGTATTCTGATCCTCAGCCTGAGCACTTTGAGGATTACCTCCGTCCTCCTGACTTTCATTAGTATCTGCCAACTCTGCATCTTCTGCAGAATCTGTCAACTGCTTTGCATATTTCGAATAATCACCATAAAATCCCATGGAATTACCGAGCTGCTTAAATACATTTCCAACCAGAGGGATGTTCTCTGCAAATGCCGGATTTGTGATACATACTGTTGAAAATACAGCTGCAGCTGCAGTCAGTCCCAAAGCTGTTTTGTATACTGTTTTGAATTTCTTGTGCGATTTTGCTGTTCCTGTGGATTTCTTTCCGGAACTTCCTGTTGATTTCTCCTGTAATCTTTGCACCATATTCTCTGTATTTTCCGTATGTCCAGAAGCTGCTGCCATTTCTCTGATTCTGGAAAATGCTTCGTTTTTTGCATCTTCTGCCTGCTTTGGCAACGGAAAATCTGCCTGCATGATTTCCTCTATCACATTGTCATTTCTGTTATTCTTTTCTTTATCAAAATCCAACTTCTTCGCCATGATCACTTCATTCCTTTCTTGAACTTACTGTTATGTTTCCTGCTGTTACTGATCCTGTTCTCAGATTTTCATTCTGATATTCTGCAAACCTTCTGCTATACCTGTGAATTCTCTGTTTTTCTTTTTTTTCTGCTGCAGTCTCTTCTTCTGAATATTATCTTCTGCTGAAGTATATTCCTGCTTTAGCTGCATACGGGCTCTGACCAGTCTGGTTTTTACGGTGTTTTCATTCATATTTAATATAGAAGCAATGTCTGCGATCCGAAATCCCTCTACATAATACAGAACCAGTATGATCCTGTAGGATTCGTCCAACATTCCAAGCATTTCCTTGAACTCAAATTCCTCAATGGACATATCCTGTCCGGGGACTTCCGGAAGTTCTTCGGCTCTGCTGAAATTTTTGTAGTGTCTGTGGATTTTATTGCATTCATTGATCAGAATACGGATCATCCAGGTTTTGAAATATTCCGGATTCTTCAGTGTATGTATTTTTTCAAAGCAGGTAAGTATGGTATCCTGCATGGCATCTGCGGCATCCTCATCATTATCCAGGATTCCCCGCGCCACCTTGTACATTGCCAGAGAATTCTTTTCCATCAGTTCCAGAAATGCATCCGCATCTCCTGAGATGGAGCGTTTTACCAACTGTATCAAATGCTGATCCTCCTTGCTTAAAGTTTTATGTGTTACTGTTTACTTCATGTCCAGTAGCTCTTATGTTTTTACAAATATGTTTCATTCGAATGAAGCTTTGTTGTTTTGTTTTACACTTATTAGATGGGGAAATATAAAGAAAAGTTTCATATCTTTTAACTAAATTTTCAGGTGTGAGATTTTTTATATTTATTATAACCTCTCATCCGCATATAATTGTAATACAAACAAATTATAAGCCCTGAATTTTCCCACAAAAAAAAACGGCACATTTCTGCACCGGTTTTTATCACTCATAATCTTTCTTAATGTTTTCCTTTTATTCTTCAGCATTCAATCTCTTCTGATACATAGACTGGAGCAGGAATTTTCCTGTCTCTGTTTTGAATACTTTTTCCAGCATGTTTCTCACATTGTTTCCGGAAAAATTACTCTCATCTGCATTTACCAGATAATCTGCCTCTATCATGATCTGATAATCAATACCGTCGATTCCGGTTATTGTATGATGATGACTTACAATATAAGAAACACGATCTACAAATTCTTTCGGCAGATCTGAATCTACAAAAAATTCCTCTATCAGTGCCGCACTTTCTTCCTCCTGATGTTTACCGTTGGCATTTCCGTATTTTACTCTGCAGAGAGGGCAGGCAATATCATGGACAACCGCAGTAACCTCCACCAGCTTCTGCTGCTCCGGTGACAGATTTTCGCCCTCTGCGATTGTTTTTGCATATGCGTATACTTTCATGAAATGGTTGATGTCATGAAGATCTCCCTTGGAATACTCTACCATTTTCCTTACAACTTCTGCTACTGTCATGCTTTGTTCCTGCCTTTCTCTTACGGGTTTATTTACTTGTGCACTCCGTTCTCAGTAACCGGGTTTATCTTATTCTGAAAAACAGCAGAATCTTTCGATCCTGCTGTTTACAATTATCAATTATTTGCAGAGTTCCTCTGCCATGGCCTCAATCTCTGCTTCGTTTGCTTCGCTTAAGGAAGAAGTGATCTTTACATTATTTTCAAGCCATGTGATATTTTTACTCTTTTCAAACATTCCCTGCATGATTCTTGCTGCTGCAGGTGCCCAGCTTCCGTTTTCGATGAGACCGATGGTACGGTTCTGGTAGCTACGTTCTGTAAGGTTCTCAATGTAGGTACGCATAAATGGGAAAATATCTCCGTTGTATGTAATTGTGGCAAGTACCAGTTTGCCGTAACGGAAAGCATCTTCCACTGCTTTTGCCATGTCATCTCTTGCAAGGTCAAATACAGTTACTTTCGGGCAACCTTTTTCTTCCAGTTTCTGTGCCAGAAGTTCTACTGCTTTCTTTGTGTTTCCGTAAACAGATGTATAGGCGATCACAACACCTTCGCTCTCTACTTTGTAGGAGGACCAGATATCATATTTCTCAAGGTAATGTCCCAAGTTCTCTGTGAGGATTGGACCATGAAGCGGACAGATTGTCTGGATATCCAGAGTTGCGGCAGCTTTCAGAAGCTTCTGAACCTGTGCACCGTATTTTCCAACGATTCCGATATAGTAACGGCGAGCTTCGCAGTCCCAGTCTTCTTCTACGTCAAGTGCTCCGAATTTACCGAAACCGTCTGCTGAGAACAGAACCTTATCAGTACTGTCATATGTAACCATAACCTCCGGCCAGTGAACCATTGGTGCAAATACGAAAGTCAGCACATGTTTTCCAAGTGTCAGGCTGTCACCGTTTGCAACCACCAGTTTCTTTCCGTCCAGATTCAGGTTTCTGAAGAAATTTCCCATCATAGTGAAGGTCTTGGTATTTGCAACTACGGTTGTGTCAGGATATGCTTTCATGAAGTTCTCGATATTTGCGGCATGATCCGGCTCCATATGCTGTACTACCAGATAATCCGGTTTCGCACCGTCCAGGACTTTGGCTACATTTTCAAGCCATTCATCTTTGAAATTAGCATCTACGGTATCCATAACTGCAATCTTTTCATCCATGATCACATATGAGTTATAGGACATACCGTTTGGCACTACATACTGACCTTCAAACAGATCTATCTGATGATCATTTACACCTACATAATAAATATCATTTCCGATTTTCATGATAACATGTTCCTCCTTAGCGATATCAGGGCCGGTCAAATCCGGTTAAAAATTCCAATTTTTTTATTTCTGAACCTATTATATCCACATTCATATCGTTCGTCAAGTTGCATTTTATCTCTAAAATTTCACCCCTTAACTCACATATAAAAAGTAATACTGTCTTTTTATTTAATACCTATTCTGACAAAATTCCATATTCCTTATATAACTGTTTTCGAATATCTGTATTTGTCACAACAGACTGTATTTCTGCACTTCTTCCATCCATAATCAGACGATTAAGCAAAGTGCTTAATCGTTCTTCGCCGATTGCTTCTCCAATTGCCCTGCCTCTTGCTTCTCCAATTGCCCTGCCCCTTGCTTCTCCAATTGCTTTTGCCTCTGCTTCCGCCTCTTTTTGAAGCCGTTCGAGCCTTTCAGATTCCAGTTCAAGAACTTTTCCACCCATAATCTCACCTATTCCTTTCCGGACTGTTTTTTCATTCCTGCATATATAGTCCGCTATTTTTATGATCAGTTTATTTAAATTCATGTATAAAGCCGTCTTATCTGCTCCTGAAAGTTCTCTTTCCAGATTTATCCGGATTTCCTCATAGTCATTTAGCAAACTCTGGAACATTTCCGGATTCTCACTCATTTCATGAATATCCTTTTCATATCGCATAATATAAAACGGCAGAAGCATCAGTAAATTTTTTTCAAAAATACTGTTTCTCGTATATGTCTCCAATTTCATTGTCGGAACCCAATAATGTACTATTTTCTCATCCGAAAGTACCATCTCTATCTCCAGAAAATCCGGCGTATTCTTTCCGCTTCTCAAATATAATACGCAGGACTTTGGAAAATCCATCCTGTATTTGCGTCCCTGTTTCTGTGCATTTTCAATTGCTATGGAGAAATCATATTCTATCATACGAATTGCCATAGTTGTATCGTCTACACTTTGACATTCAATATGATACAATTTACCAGCAATCTTTAAACAGGAATCCGTGATAATCTCTCCGTTTTCCTGCTGATGTTCATTGCGCAACTGCACAATCGGTACATTCTCCGGATAAGAAGTATGGAATACTTCATTAATCAAAGGTACTGCCAGATATGGCATTTTCTCAATCATTGTACGAAATACATCATCAAATATCGTATTATTCATTAGATACCTCACTTCTATTCTAACATACGGTAACAATGTTTGAATACCCAATTTGCACAAATATCATAAATCGGATAATCTTTATGTTACTGTTCACACACCACTATCCCGCGAGGTGTTTTGGCATGAATATGCCAAAATCCCGAGACATACAAGCCAAAATTCCATTGCCGCAGGCAATCTGGAATGAATTTTGGCTACGTTACTGTGAACGGAGTGAACAGTAACCTCTTTATCTTTCGTACATGCTTTCATAAAGGGAAATAGGTGACCGGCTGGTCTGGAACTCAGATATATAAATTCAGTGTAACAAACGCATGCTGTTCCGTCAATCAATAGTTTTCGACACATCAACACTACTTTTGAAAATTTATTTCTTACGTTTCAGTAACAAATTCTCAGTTCACAATACACAAGGCTGTCACACTACATAAGCAATTAGTGTAACAGCCTCTTTTCTATTCTCTGAGATCAGGCTCATGAGATCTTGCCGTCTTTCATTTCAAATACAGTATCAACGATATTCATAGTAGATTTTCTGTGTTACGTAACGTAATTTCTGTTTATACCTCACACTTTTTTAATTCTCGTTCTAACTCTAAAACTTCTTTTCTGCACAATTCTATCGCATCATTACAGGTTTCCACATCATCACCATCTATCTCTATGCTATCGTCACCAGGATATCTGGTTGAAAAATAAAAACCATCTATCATTCTCATATGTGTCTGCGTATTTTTTGAAAACTCTGCTCCCATATTTGCTTTTAGAAATTTCATCAGTCTGTTCAGACTATGTGTACGCAAAATATTTTCAAAATCTTTCTGTTGCATAGCATCATCCGGTTTATAGTATTCTGAGATCAGATGCTTCATATATTTTTCGCATATTCCCTGTGCCATGGCCCCCATCATATTTGCCACTATCCCCGTATCATAAGAAGCCTTAAAATATTGAAAATCGTTTTCTGCAAAATCAAAATAACTATTTAAGGCCATATCTGAATTCCCTCCTTTCGCACATTTGTATAATACAGCATTTTGTTCCTTTTCCAGTCATCGCCAACTACAATTTTCAGATCCGTTTCTGCATCATCCAATTCCTCAGAGGATACTTCTGATTTTAGAAGATAAAGATATTTTTTAAGTTCCGGCCGGGAGCGGAATGACTCTGACAGTTCCAGAAACAGATCAACATCACTGCTATATTTCTCTTCTCCCCGTGCACAACTGCCATACAGATATATTGTCTTAATATAAGGCCTTATGCATGATGACTGAATAGTTCGTAAAGCATACTCCGCTGCATCTCTCTGCCGTTTTGATCTGATACATGTCAGCATTTTCTATTCCTCCATTTTCTCTGTATATTATTTCCAGATTATGCTTACATTTTCTGCTTCAGGATTTCTTTGTAAAAAAATTATAACATTCCTTATCTTCTATGTCTATCTTCCATTTATCTGGTGAAAAATTAGAGTGTATTATTGTTACTTTCTTTTATTTTCCTTCAAAGATCTGAGCGATCGGTGAATCTGCAGACAGTATCACTGTTTTGTCCTCACCTTTCATAGATGTCTTCAGCGCATCCAGGCTTCTCACAAATGAATAAAACTCACTTCTGTCCTCTTCTCCATAAGCCTGCGCAAGAATTTTCATATATTCCTGCTCCCCTTCCGCCCCCAGGATCTCTGCCTGTTTTTTTGCATCAGAAATCTGGATTGCTACTTCTTTGTCGGTTTTATTTCGAATCACCTTTGCTTCGGAGTTTCCCTCTGCCTTGTAAGTCGCTGCAATATTATCTCGTTCAGAAATCATTCGTTCATACACAGCTTCCTTATTATCATCCGGCAGATCCAGCTGCTTAGTTTCGAATTTAAGAAGCTCAATTCCATACTGATCCATGTTTGTTCCTATTGCCTCCATAACCATATCAGACAGTTCTCCGTCACGACTTGTGATCACCTGATCCTGTGACATACTGCTGATCGCATTTTTAGTGGCATTATACACAGCAGTATTAATTCGGCTTTCACCACTTTCCACAGAAGAGTTTAATGTCTGTGCAAATTTAAGCGGGTCGCTGATTTTCCAGAGAACATAGCTGTCGCTGATCATCGTTTTCTTATCTTTTGTAATTACATCAGATGCTGCCAGATCATACAGCAGTGTTTCCTTTGGCAATGACTGTGTACTCTCTATAAACGGAATCTTAAAACTGATTCCCGATGAGCTGATCACCCTGTCAACCTTACCAAACTGACGGATCAGCTTATATTCATTTTGCTGAGTTACTGTTACCGACGCTCCGACAGCTACAACCACTGCAGACACACCAATTAATATTCCAATTTTCTTACCTTTCATAAATTAGTCCTTTCCAAATTATATCTCTATCCTTCGTATTTCATTTACCAAAACACTTTTTATATGAAATATTTTCTGTCATTTCTTTATTCGTTCTCAGAATCATTTAAATCTTGTGTGTCCTGAGCAGGATCCGTGTTCAGTGTCTCTGTCGGATTCTCTGAACTGTTCCCTGTAAAAGAATCTAGCGGCAGAACCTTCTGCACTCCATCTCCATTATCAATCACAATCTTCATTCCCGGCAGCACATCTTCCATTGCCTCATAGAACATACGCTTCTTTGTGATCTCCGGATTCTTAACATACTCCTCATACATGGCATTAAAACGTGCAACCTCAGCTTCCGCTTCATTAATCCTTACCTGCTTCTGCGCCTCAGCATCCTGAATGATCTGGTCTGCTTCTGCCTCAGCCTCCGGAAGCTTTTCGTTTCTGTATTTATTGGCATTATTCAAAGCAGTTTCTTTTCCCTGCTTGGCAGTTTCTACTGCTTTAAATGCTTTCATAACCTCCTGTGTGGGCGGTTCTGAATCCTGGATTGTGATATTCACAAGCTGAATCCCCAGATCCTGTTCCTCCATCTGCTTCAGGATCATTTCTTTAATCTTACTCTGGATCTCACCTTTTCCGGTGGTAAGCACTTCATCCACATCATAACTTGCGATTACTGTACGGATACAGCTTTGAGAAATATTTTTTAGAATATCTTCCGGTTCCTCTGAATTATAAAGATATTTTACCGGTTCTAAAATTCTGTACTCAACAAAGAAATCTACATCAATAAAGTTATAATCCGAGGTAATCATAATGCCCTCATTCTCAACCACCGAATTATCTCCCATACTATATCCAATAGGAAATCCCTGGATCGTTGTATTTACTTTCTGTACTTTCTGTATAAAAGGAATCTTAAAATGCAGTCCTGTTTCTGCCACTGCCTTCGGCACTCCGAAAGTTGTCAATACTGCCTGTTCCTGCTCCTGGATCTGATAGGTAGCATCTCCTGCAAGCCCTGCAATAATCACCAACCCTGCTGCTCCTATTACAATACGTTTCACATGTTTTCCCGGCTTCTGTAATTTTTTAAATGGATTTACTCTTTCGTTCACTTTTCTCCTCCGTTTCACCATTTGGCATAATTAAATTTTTTGCTTCTAAAAATTTCTGAAGAAAAGAAAAAGACTTTCATTTCAGACATAACATGAGCTCTTCTCTTAATGTCTAAAACAAAAGTCTTGCCGATTATATCATAATGCGGGCATTCTTAATCTGCCGTTCTGACGCATTTATGTACCATTTATAGGAAAAACAAGTCCAGTTCTTCATAACGATGGCCGCTACTCCCTTTTCTTTGAGCAGCATCATATCATAACTATTTACAAAATGCAAGAAATATTTTTACGTAATCTCAGCCGCATGTTATACTTAACATACAATGCTGAGTTATGGCTCAGCCCAATACCAGGAGGATTAATTCATGAAAGCATACGAACGCTTATTATCTTATGTAAAAGTATTCACTCCAAGCAGTGAAGAAACCGGTACTTCCCCATCCACACAGTATCAGTTTGACCTTGCCAGACTGCTGGTTCAGGAATTAAAAGAACTGGGTGTGAAAGATGCCGATGTAGATGAACATTGCTATGTCTATGGACATATTCCAGCAACCAGAGGATATGAATCCCGCCAAAAACTGGGCTTTATCGCTCATATGGATACCGTCTCTGATTTCTGCGATCATCCGGTTACTCCGGTTATCACTCCGAATTATGACGGCAAAGACCTTGCACTTGGAACCAGCGGCAGAGTTCTCTCCCCGAAAATGTTCCCTCATCTCTCCACATTAAAAGGCAGAACTCTCATTACTTCCGATGGAACCACCATCCTCGGTGCAGATGACAAAGCCGGAATTGCCGAGATCATGACAATGATTGAGACCCTCAATGACAATACTATTCCGCATGGTCCCCTCTGTATTGCATTTACCCCGGATGAAGAAATAGGAATGGGACCAGCCCATTTTGATATAAAAAAATTTGGAGCTGATTTTGCTTATACACTTGATGGTGATACAGAAGGTGAAATCCAGTATGAAAACTTTAATGCTGCCAAAGCAGTAGTAGAATTTACCGGTGTAAACGTACATCCAGGTTCTTCTAAGAATACAATGGTCAACGCAGCACTTGTTGCCATGGAATTCAATTCCATGCTCCCTTCCGCTGACACACCAAGAAATACGGAAGACTATGAAGGATTTTTCCATCTCTATTCCATAAAGGGAGATGTCTCACACGCTGCTCTCGAATATATCATTCGTGACCACAATGCAACTACTTTTGATGTCCGTAAGAAAACTATGGAACACATCACTAAAATTTTAAATGAAAAATGGGGAAAAGGAACTGTCTCACTTACCATCACAGAACAGTACCGAAATATGAAAGAAATCATCGACACCTGCATGGAACTGATTGAGCATGCAACTGCAGCATGCAAAGAATGCAATATCCCGCCGCTTATCACCCCGATCCGCGGAGGCACAGACGGTGCCCAGTTAAGCTTTATGGGACTCCCATGCCCGAATCTCGGAACAGGAGGACATGCTTATCATGGACCTTATGAACACATCACTGTTGAAGGAATGAATATCGCTGTAGAGGTAGGATTAAAGATTATCGAATTATTTTATAAATAATTTCGATTACAATATCCCCTTGTTGTTATTTTAACCGCTAAATTAATCTTAAATAATTTTGCGATTAACGTAACAACAAGGGGATTATCTATAAACTCGGAATATTTTTTATATTTTTACATACAAAAAAACCAGCTAGTAGTTAGCTGGTTTCTACTGTATCTTCAAAACTACATACATGCTGACATTTCCTTGAGATTCATTCTTCCTGCGATTCTTGGTCAAGCCCTCACCCGA
>OHYP01000336.1_pt1 | contig 28280 bp, 13 predicted proteins | sample 1580341 | NCBI WGS metagenome assembly OHYP01 (sample SAMEA3882509, study PRJEB24775) | human gut metagenome | biome: human-associated habitat; feature: intestine environment; material: feces | place: Netherlands | collected 2009/2010 | reverse complement strand
CCACGCACCCCCTTGACAAAAGCTTTCAGAGGATACGCTCCTTAGTGCCATGGAACACGCTGGAAGCTCGGATACGATAGAAGACGCAGAGAGAAAAGGGCTTGGAACTCCGGCTACCAGGGCAGCGATTATTGAAAAACTGATTGAGAAAGGCTTTATTGAGCGTAAAAAGAAGCAGATATTACCTACAGCAGATGGAAGAAATCTGATCAGGATTCTTCCGGAAATGATCAAATCACCAAAACTTACAGCAGAATGGGAAAATGATCTGACACTGATTTCCAGAGGCCAGAAAAATGTAGAAGAATTTCTCTTCGAAATTGAAAAAATGGTTACCAAATTGGTAAGTGATAATGGACAGCCAGTGGAAGAATACCAGAAACTATTTTCAGATGGTCGGAAAGAAATTGGAAAATGCCCAAGATGCGGCAATAAGGTTTATGTGGGAAAGAGAAATTATTATTGTTCAGGAAGTGATTGCAGTTTTACTTTATGGAAAAATAACCGATTTTTTGAAAGCCAGGGAAAAACTCTTGATGAAGCAACTGTCAGGAAGCTGCTGAGTGAGAAGCAGGTGCATTTCAAAGATCTGGTATCAGAGAAAACAAAAAGGAAGTATGAAGCAACTATAAAGATGGAGGTTTCAGAAACCGGAAATCCAAAGTTTCAGTTGATTTTCCCGGAACGGAAGAAAGGAAAAAAGAATGAAGAATAAAAAAAATATGAGAAGATTTTTGTCGGGATTCTTGGCAATGCTTACAGTGTTATCTACAATTCTATCTCCAATACTGTCCTATGCGGCAGATGTAGTGCCAGTGCCAGAAGAGCCACCGTTATACGAAGAGGTAAAAAATGAACTTGATGCAGATGAGGTGGTAAAAGCAAAAGATCTGGAACTGGAAACAGGCAGTATTTTTGAAGTGGAGAAAGATTTTACCGGACTGGAAATACCAGATGAAAAAAAGGTGAAGATCACTTTCCATGAGGCAAAAAATGAGGAAAAACAGGACTTTACAACAGATTACGAAGATACATACAAAGCTGTTTATTATGTAGAGCCAGTAAGTGGCCACCCAATTTATCAGATCAATCGTAAGCTGATTGTAAAGGAAGCGGTGGTGCAGGTTGCTGAATCTGAGAATCAGGAATCTGTAAGCAACCAGGAAGATGAGAATGAAGCAGAAGGCGAGGAACCAGCCATAGGCACTGCAGAGAGTGAAGAACCTGTGCAGGATGAGGTAAATGTAGAAATTCCGTCAGAGGATGAAATCTATGAAGAAGTAACTCCGACAGAAATTCCGGTTGAGGAAGAGCCAATAGACACATTAATCCCGGAAAACCCGTCTGAGGAAGTTTCAACAGAAGAACCTGCCATAGATGATAATCCGGATACAGACAGCACATTTGAAGAAATTACAGATACAGATCCGGAAGAAATGTCAGAGGCGACAGACGACTCTTTTACAGATGGAACAGAGAAAACAGAAGATGCAGATGGAAATTATCAGGTAAATATTGTTCGTGGAGAGGAATTTCATATTGAGCTGAACCATGAAGATGGACAGTATCAGCCAGGAGAAACCGTTGTATTTTCCGGAGATATGCCGCAAGGCAGCTTAATTGCAGTAGGAACAACAAAAGTACAGGCAAACCAGACAGAGAATACAGAAGATTTATTGTATTCAGAGGTGACTTATCACGAAGAATCGGATAAATTCAGTTTTGAAATGCCAGCAGATGACATTGACCTAAGTGTTTCCATGGATCAGGCAGAAAATGGTATCATGTTACTTGCAACCGATACTCCATGGGATGATGCAACAAATATTGAAGCAAATAAATATTACTATTATTCAGATGGCCAGCTTCATCCGTTTGATACAGTTATGGGACAGGGTGGAAATGACAGCTACAAATATGTTCGTTACAAAGCAGGCGGAAAGACTTATACAGTAAATGCGTATTGTATGCAGCACTCCATGCAGTCACCTCCAAGTGGGACAACATATAAAAATATGGTTGAACTGGATGAGGGCGGAGATGATAAGTATCTGCGGAAAGCTTTGTTCTATGGATATGGCGGTCCAGGATGGGGACATACATTCAATGGATATAATGTAAAATCCATTATGGAAAAATATGGATGCAGTTCTGAGACAAGAGCCATGCAGCATTACCTGGTTGACTATTTATATGATGGCGAATCCGGATTTGGAGGTGCGCTTTCTACAACCGCTAAAAATATGCTGAAAGAGATTAAAGCAGCTCTTGCTAAAATGCCTGATCCGACAGCAATGAAACTTCTTCCAGGACTTTCCGTTAATGCAACGGGAAAGGAAACAGAAAGTTTTACCTGGAAGGCAAATGAAGCATTTACCATTACCATTCATCTGGAGAACGGAGTAAGCCTTGTTAATGAAACCACAGGAAAAACGGCATCTGGAAATGTCACTGTAAAGGGTGGAGAGAAATTCCATCTTGTAGCTACAACAGCCAATATGGGTAGCCTGAAAGGAAAGTATGCGATTACATCTAATTTCCCTTTGGATTTCCATGCAATGCTCTTAAAATTGGAGAGTTCACAGGACATTGGTTTTGGCTACTATACAGATTCCTCTGACCTGCAGATTACAGTTGACTGGCCGGAAGAAGCAGTTATTGAAATTACAAAGAAAGATGGAGATACTGGGAAAAATCTGGCCGGAGCCGTGTATGGAGTATATAGTGATAACGCCTGCACAAAGCTGATTGCTAAAATGCCGCCAACAGACAGCAATGGTTCTTCACGTGTAACTCTTACTAAGACACAGGATACAGTTTACTTAAAGGAAATTACAGCACCAGAAGGTTATGTTGTCCAGGCTTCTTCGTATGGAGTGAAATTAGTAGTTGGCAGTACAACCAAACAGACTGTAACGGACAAAGAGCAGAAAGGAAATCTGACCGTTTATAAAGAGGGTGAGGTTTTCGTAGGAGCTGTATCTGATGAAAATGGAACTTTATTCCAGTATGAGAAACGCCGTCAGAAAGGAGCCGTTTATAACGTATATGCTGCCGAGGATATTGTAACAGCAGGTGGAAAAACAGTTTACAAAAAAGGCGCAGAAGTAGCGAAAAATCTGATCACAGGTGAGGACGGTTCTGTAACGGTAAAGAATCTTCCGCTTGGAAGCTATAATGTAACAGAAGCACAGGCCCCGGAAAATTTTTATAATGCAAAAGAAACAAAAAAAGTAACCATTTCTTATGCAGGGCAGACTGCAGAAGCGGCTTTCTCAGAGACTACCTTTACAAATGACCGTCAGAAAGCAGTGGTGCAGGTGATAAAGAAAGACAAAGATACTGAAAATACACTATCCGGAGGGCATTTTGCTCTGTTTGCAGCGCAGGATATGAAAACTGTGGATGGAAAAGTAGCAGTAAAAAAAGATGCTCTGATTGAGACTGCAATTACTGGTACTGATGGAAAAGCAGCATTTAAAGCAGATCTTCCAGTGGGATTTTCTTATTATGTAAAAGAAGTCCAGGCTCCGGCTGGTTATGTCAGAAATGAGAAAGATACTTATTCTTTCCAGTTCAGTTATACCAATGATGAACAGGCAAAAATTTCTTTCAGTCATACTTTTGTGAATGACAGGGTCAGTGCTGCAATCTCTTTGAATAAAAAAGATGCCGAGACAAAAGAAAATAAGGCACAGGGAGATGCTTCCCTGGAAAATGCGGTGTATGGACTTTATGCAAGAAACGACATTACCCATCCAGATGGAAAGACAGGCGTTATTTATAAAGCCGGAAGCCAGATTTGTACGCTAACTACCGATAAAGAAGGAAAAGCAAGGATAGAGAATCTTTATCTTGGAGAGTATTACATCAAGGAAATTACCCCATCCGTAGGATATCTGGCAGACGAGCATGAATATGATCTTGTATGCAGTGATGAAGGTGATCTGACAGCGGTTGTAGAAAAAGAGTGTACCTCACTGGAAACGGTGAAGAAACAGCCGTTTGAACTTATTAAAGCTGCCAATAATGGAGACACAGATGCTGCATTACTATCCGGAGCTGGATTTAGTGCATATCTGGTATCTTCTTTGGTGGTAAAAGAGGATGGAAATTATGATTTTTCCTCTGCAGAGCCGGTTGTGATCGGTGAAAATGGAGCAACGGAAATTTTTACAAATGAGAAAGGCTATGTAAAATCCATTGCAATTCCATATGGAACATATCTGGTGAGAGAAACTACAACACCCCATAATTACAAACCTGTAGATGATTTTATTGTCCGGATTACAGAGAATAAACCAACAGAGCCGCAGACATGGAGAGTTCTTTTGGATAAAGAATTTTCTGCAAAACTGAAAATTATCAAACAGGATGATGAGACTAAAAAATCTGTTCTAATTCCGGGAACAGAGTTTAAAATTTATGATATGGATCATGAAAAATATGTAGAGCAGGTAACTACATATCCGACAACCGTTACACATATCTCTTATTTCACAGATACAGATGGATATCTGATCCTGCCGCAGAATTTAAAAATCGGTCATTATAGAATCGAAGAGGTAACAGCACCGGACGGTTATACCATTAACAAAAATTATGTCGAAATACAGGTGGACACCAATACCCTGTATCAGACTGATCCGGTATCAGGTGATGCAATCATTGAAGTTGTATATGAGAATCATCCGGTGAAAGGAAAACTCACTGTACAGAAAAAAGGAGAGGTTCTTTCGACCTATAAGAATGATTTTAAGTATGAAGTTCAGAATCTTTCCGGTGCAGTATATGAAGTGTATGCTGCAGAGGATATTTATACAGCTGATTTCCAGAAAGATGACACAGGAAAAAGAATCTTGGAATATGCAAAGGGTGCAAAAGTTGCAGAACTGACAACGGATGAATCCGGAAAAGCAGATCTTGATAATCTGCCTCTAGGAGAATACAAAGTTGTAGAAAAGACTGCACCGGAGGGATTTGTATTAAATGAAGAAGAACAGAAGATTTCTTTCGTCTATGCAGACCAGGATACACCAGTGATCTCACAGAGTGCAGAGTTTATAAATGACCGCCAGAAAGTAGAAGTGTCAGTTGTGAAAAAAGATGCTGAAAATGAGAAAGGGCTTTCTGGAGCAGAGTTTGGTCTTTACGCAAAAGAGGATATAAAAGCAGGGGATAAGGTACTGGTAAAAGCAGACGAACTGCTTACAAAAGCGGTAACAGGTGAAGATGGAAAAACTGTTTTTGAGCAGGATCTGCCATTTGGAACTTATTATATAAAAGAACTGGCAGCACCAGATGGTTTTGTATCTTCAGATGAGCAGATTGAGGTGACTGCGAAATATCAGGGACAGGAAGTAAAAACAGTAAAACTGGAAACCGTTTTTAAGAATGAGCCGACAACAACTGAATTTACGAAATCAGATATTACAACAGGTGTGGAACTTGACGGAGCAACACTGACGGTTTTGGATTCAGACGGAAAAGAAGTAGAAAAATGGACTTCTGTAAAAGGAAAAGCTCATGTAATAAAAAGACTCCATGTGGGAAAAACCTACACACTTCGGGAAGAGTTTGCACCATATGGTTATCTGCAGGCGGAGGAAGTGAAATTTACAGTTTCTGATACTGCAGATGTTCAAAAAGTAGAAATGAAGGATGCTGTTCCGGTTGGACGAATCATCATCAATAAAAAAGGTGAATTTGTCAAGGAAGTTACCTGGAAAGATATGCTGGCAGGCGGCATGGACGCAGCATTTGGCTATGTTACAGGTTCTTTGAAAGATGTTACTTTTGAAATTTATGCAGCGGAGGATATCAAGGCTGCAGATGGGGAAAGCAGTGATTATTATAAAAAGGACGAACTGGTAGCAACAATTACGACAGATGCTCTTGGATATGCAAGATCAGAAGATCTTCCTTTAGGCAAATATTATGTAAAGGAAAAAGAGACGGCGGATGGATATGTTCTGGATGGAGAAATCAGAGAGGTTGATCTGACTTATCGTGATCAGAATACTCCGGTTGTGACTTATGATGAGGACTGGCAGAATAACCGCCAGAAAGCAAAAGTAACTGTAGTTAAGAAAGAAAAAAATACAGACCGTGTTCTGGAAGGCGGAGTATTTGCACTTTATACAAAGAATGATATTTTAAATGCAGAAGGCGAAGTAATCCTGAAAGCAGATACCATGATCGAGCAGAAAGCTACGGATCAGGATGGAAGGATTGTATTTACGGCAGATCTTCCAATCAATGGCAACTACTATGTAAAAGAAGTGCAGGCTCCTGCTGGATTTGTGACAACAGAAGAAATCAAGGAATTTGATTTTGCTTATGCGGGAGAAGAGGTTGCAGAAGTATCCTTTGAGTTCACTTATGAAGATGAGCCAACTACTTTTGAAATCACAAAATCAGATATTACAACCGGGGAAGAATTACCAGGTGCAAAACTGAAAGTATCCGATTCAGAGGGAAACGTTGTGGATGAGTGGACTTCCGGAAGCACACCACACATCATTAAGGAACTGGAAGTTGGAAAGAAATATACATTAACAGAGACAATTCCTGCTGATGGTTATGCAACTGCAGAATCCATTACGTTTGTAGTAGAAAATACTGCAGATATACAGAAAGTAGAAATGCAGGATGATACAACAAAAATTCTGATCAGTAAAGTTGATATGACAGATGGAAGCAGCGAGGTCAAAGGTGCTAAACTGTATATTCTTAATGAAAACCAGGAAGTTATGGAAAGCTGGACATCTGGTGATCAGCCCCATTATGTAGAGAAACTTTCAGTCGGCACTTATACGTTGTTGGAGGAAACAGCACCGAAAGGCTATATTGTGGCAAATAAAGTGACATTTGAGGTTAAGGACACCGGAGATGTTCAGGGAGCCAAAATGGAAGATGAACAGGCAATGGGCAAGGTAATCTTAAATAAAACGGATAAAGATACCAAGAAGCCAATGAAAGGTGTAGAATTTGCCCTTTGTGACAGTAAAGGTAAAGTTCTGGAAACTCTGGTAACAGACAGTGCTGGCCATGCAGAATCAAAGAATTATCCGATTGCGACTTTTAAGAATGGGCAGTATAAAAAAGCAATCACATATATCCTGAAAGAAACAAAAACACTGGATGGCTATCAGCTTGATGAAACCGAGCATAAGATTCAGTTTGAATATGTCAATGACCGTACTCCTGTGATTGAATATACTCTGGATCTGACAAATAAGAAAGCTCCGGAAAAAGACACTCCGGAAACATCAGAAAACCAGGGAGTCAGCACTCCTGGTTCCCATGGTTCTGATGCGACTTCTGTATCCAATTCACCAAAAACAGGAGATAATACAAATATTGCTATTTTTGTGCTGGCACTTGCAGTATCAGCAGGATGTCTGGGAACTGTAGTGACAGTTAAGAGAAAACGCAAATGATAATATAAATAGTGTTCTGGGGCTGTGGTTACTGCACAGCCCCATTTTGAAAAGGAGAAGAAATTGAAATTAGGAGCAAGAATAAGAAAAATCCGTATGTTTCGCAACATAACTCAAAAGGAATTGGGACGCAGATTAGGATATGGGGAAAGTAGTGCGGATGTGAGAATCGCCCAATATGAAAGTGGACAGCGTACACCGAAGCAGGAAACGCTTATCCGGATAGCAGAAATATTGGAAGTTGATGTCCGGAATTTTTTAAGTCCTGGAATTGCGACAATGGACGAATTAATGGAAACTTTATTCTGGATGGATGAAGAAAATAGAGGGCTTTTTCATCTGTTCCTGCTAAATGATTCAGAAAGTGAAATAGTTGGAATCACAATGAGGGATAAAAAAACAATGTCTTATCTGCAGGAATGGATGGGGAAAAAGCAGAAATTGGGCGATGGAAGAATCACAGAAGAGGAATATCTGGAATGGAAACTGCATTGGCCAGAGAATAAGAGAAAAACAGAATATAAAACCGTATGAAGTAAAAAGGAATTGCTTTGCGGAGAGTTACCTGTTAGAATATTACTGGAGTAACCGTGTACAGGGTTGGTAAAAACCTCCTGGATTTTCAGATTCCGTTAAGGGATACAGAAGAAGGGAGGTGGAGCGAATGGATACATACGAAGTCTTGAGCTTATTGTTCTTAGGCGGTACGTTTCTGATTGCTTTGCTTGCCTATTTGGATAATAGGGACAACAAGCGAAAAAAATAGCCTACCCTGTCTGCCAACAGGATAGGCAGCTCTCTTTGAGAGCAAAATAAATTAAAACCTAATCCAGGAGCATCCACCTTGTGGGCGGTTACTCTTTTCAATTAGAATATAGCATTTTCTCTCCGAAAAGTAAAGTACATTTTATGCAGCCAATTCTAAAAAAGAGTGGGCTGTTTTTTTATTGATAGGAGGGAAGTTTAATGTCTAAACTACAGGACATCCGAAACTTGGTGCAGGAACATGCCGTATCAGTGAGCAGTTCGCCAGGGGATTGGATGGATTATATGGACACAGCATCAAGGTTATATCGTTATTCTTTTTCAGACCAGCTTCTGATCCATGCACAGCGTCCAGACGCAACAGCCTGTGCATCACTGGAACTATGGAATGAAAAGATGTTACGCTGGGTAAATCGTGGTGCAAGAGGAATTGCCTTGTTTGATGAAACCTGGCAGAATACCAAACTTCGTTATGTGTTTGATATTTCGGATACCCACATGGTAGCCGGAGGCAGAAGCCCATATCTTTGGAAGATGCAGGAACACCAGAGAGAAGAGATCCTCACCCATCTGGCAGAAGTCTATGCTCTGGAAGAAAAGGATGCGGCAACTTTGCAGGACGCATTGATGGCGGTCGCAAGGGAAATGGTCAATGACAATCTGGAGGAATACCTGGATGGATTGGAATATGCTGTAGAAGGTACTTATCTGGAAGATCTGGATGAGGTGACGATCCGCAGTGATTTCCGTCAGCTGGCAACAGACAGTGTTTACTATCTGCTTTCCAGGCGATGCGGGCTTGACCCGATGGAACTTCTGGAAGAAGAGGACTTCATGCATATCACAGATTATAACCGTCTGTCAGTTCTCACCTTCCTTGGAAATGCGGCAAGCCAGCTCAGTGAGAGTATTCTGATTGATATTGGAAAGACCGTACATAAAATTTCTCTGGAAGAAGCGAGAAAAGAGGTTGAAAATTCCAATGAAAGGAATTATAATAACTTTACCACGTTAATACGCGAAATTAAAAATCAGGATGCAGAAACGAAAAAAGAAGAAAATATTGAAAATGAAGGAGGAACCGATTATGGAACTGACATATCATCGCAAGGGAGATTACCTGTTTCCGAATCTGACCGTCGAAGAGGAAGAAGTGACGATCGGGAAATACGGGATGCTGCGGAGGACATTTCTGAAAGAACACAAGAACAGCCTTTATCAGAGCCTGTTCCTGACCGGGAAGCTGAACAGCCATCTGGAACAGATCGAGAAAGCAGCACAGGAGAGAATGGACAGCCAGATGGAGAAATTACTGGAGAAGAATCCGGCACCGGACAAGGAAGCAGATCCGATGGCATGGACAGCACACATGAACGCACTGATGGCAACAGCGGAAGAGAGCATCTTGACGGAATTGGTATACAGTTAGTCGAAGATACAAGAGAAGATGGATTGAGTAAAGCAGAGGAAGAGATCGCCTCTGCTTTATCTTTGCCCGAATATCCCACCGCAAATGAACAAAGACGGCAGATCGAGGAAAGGGCAGCTGCCCTTTATGCCGGAGAAATCCCGATTCCAGAGGAAGTTGTCGATGAGATCTTACGGACAGGAGGAAACCGGAAAGCCAGCCAGCTCCGGATCATCTATAATTTCATGAGTGAACAGACACCGGAGGAATATACGGAGTTTGTGAAGCGTGAATACCGCAAAGGGGGAAAAGGTTTTCAGATTGATGGAAATGAATATTCAGTCTGGTTTGATGAAACCGGGATGCAGATCGCAGTAGGGCATACAGTTACAGACCATATCTTAGATAAGGCATTTTTATCATGGGAAGATGTCAGCGGACGTATCCATCAGCTTTTAGACCAGGGTGAATATGCACCGCAGTCTGTATTGGATGCGGCAAGAAGTAATGCAGTAAAAGAACACGCCCAGGCTCTTGCCTATATGAAAGGGGATATGGCAGAAGGAGTAGCGGAGATTGTTTTCGATGAGGAGGATTTACCACATCTTCGCAGTATCTATCCGGAGATCACGGATTATCTGGAAGAAAAGCTGGAGGATCCCCAGTGGCTTTCGGAACTGAATGAAAGACTGGATGCACTGGCAGAAGCCTATGAAGAAAATCATTCCATTATGCGTTTCCATCATTATAATCCTATAAATATCTCAAAGCAGTTTCAGAAGTTTGCGGATGAGGTGATTCCTTATCAGGCTAGGGAGGGCTTTGCCTGGAAAGAACATCCGATGTTCATTACACAGGATGAGATTGATGCTTATCTTGCAGGAGGTGGAGCGTATTCGCAGGGCAGGCTTAGGACGTATTCCTTTTATCTGCTGCATGAAGATGAAAGATCGAGGACAGGTTTTATCAAGGAACAGTATGGGATCGGTGGAAGCAGTCATGCACTGTCTGGTGCCGATGATTCACACGCAAACTATGATGGAAAAGGATTGTTTCTTGCAAGAGGTGCTTATGGGAATCCATATACGTCAATTTTATTATCCTGGAATAAAGTTGCAAATAGAGTAGCTTATCTGATAAAGAATGACCATTTCCTGCAGGCAGAAGATTATGCTCGTATGCCGGAATATGAACGGGAACAGATGGCAAACAAGGTACTCCGCTTTTATGACCGTCTTCCGGAAGAGATAGACAGACCATTTACGGATGATTTCTTCTGGGAAAAACCAGGAAAAGAAATGGTCGCAGTTTTAGAGAATCCAGAGCAGACAGAAGAACTGTTACAGAAGATGGATGCAGCATTGGCAGCTCTTCCATTGGATTTTGAAGCGTATGGGACAAACTATCAGCAGAAAACAGAACTTCTTTCGGAACTTCATCAGTATGCAGAAGGAACCTATACGATATTCCCGACACCGGAAGCAGAACCGTCTTTTGCGGAACCATCCGGACACCAGATGACCATGTTTGATTTCTTGGATACGAAGGCAGTGACAGAACCGACCGTAGTAGATATGTCAGATGTGGAGGAAATAGAAGAGGAAGAGGTTACTGCCAAAGAAGATATTCCGGAAAGTCAGGAACAGGAAAAAGCTGTGTTAGAACCACACAACTTCCGTATCCAGGATAATGACCTTGGTGCAGGCGGTCCGAAGGCAAAGTATAAGGCAAATATGGAAGCCATCCATTTGTTACAGACTTTGGAGAAAGAAGAACGTCTGGCAACACCCGAAGAACAGGAAATTTTATCCCGTTATGTTGGATGGGGTGGCATCCCACAGGCATTTGAGGAGAGTAACAGCAGCTGGGCGAATGAGTATCTGGAATTAAAGAATACCTTATCACCAGAAGAATACAGTGCAGCAAGGGCATCGACCTTAAATGCTTTTTATACATCCCCGACCGTGATCCGAAGCATGTATGAAGCACTGGAAAATATGGGACTGAAACAGGGAAATATCCTGGAGCCGTCCTGTGGTGTCGGTAACTTCATGGGACTGATCCCGGAGAGTATGGGCAAAGCCAATATGTACGGTGTGGAGCTTGACCCGGTTTCGGGCAGGATTGCAAAACAGCTTTATCAGAAAAATAAGATTGCCGTACAGGGATTTGAGGAAACCAGTTATCCGGACAGCTTTTTCGACTGTGTGATAGGCAATGTTCCGTTTGGGGCGTATCAGGTCAGTGACCGCAGATATGACCGGCATCATTTTATGATCCATGATTATTTTATTGCAAAATCCCTTGATCTGGTGCGTCCCGGTGGCGTAGTGGCTGTGGTAACTTCCAGTGGAACGATGGATAAGCAGAATCCGGCAGTGAGACAGTATATCGCAAACCGGGCAGAACTGCTTGGAGCCATCCGATTACCGAATAATGCGTTCCAGAGAAATGCCAATACCAGTGTTGTTTCTGATATTTTGTTTTTCCAGAAAAGGGACAGGGCATCCATTGAGGAACCGGAATGGTTAAATTTAAAGGAAATACCGGAAGGCTATTCGGTCAATGCTTATTTTGCAGAGCATCCGGAAATGGTGCTTGGTGATTTTACTACAGAAAGTACCCAGTACGGAAAGCAGGAAGTGACCGTAAAACCAAAAGAAGGCATTACCTTAGAAGAACAGTTAAAAGAAGCTATTAGGAATATCCATGGCACGATTACGGAACTGGAACTTTCGGATACAGAGCTGGAGGAGGATGTTGTCTCTATCCCGGCAGACCCGGATGTAAAGAATTTCAGTTTTACCGTAGTGAATGAGGAAGTCTATTACCGGGAAAATTCTGTGATGAACCGCATGGAGCTTCCGGCAATGACAGCGGAACGTGTCAAAGGGATGGTGAAGATCCGTGATGTTACGAATGAACTGATCCAGTGCCAGATGGAAGAGGGAAGCGATGAACAGATCACAAAGCTGCAGGGAAAACTCAATGAAGAATACGATACCTTTACAGCAAAATATGGTCTTATCAGCAGCAATGCCAATAAGCGGGCATTCAGCCAGGACAGCAGCTATTGTCTTTTGACTTCTCTGGAATTTCTGGATGATAAGGGAGAACTGAAACGGAAAGCGGATATTTTTACCAAAAGGACAATCCGCAGGGCAGAAACGGTAACTTCTGTAGATACTGCCAGTGAGGCACTTGCGGTTTCTATCGGTGAGAGGGCAGGCGTTGACCTTTCCTATATGGCACAGCTTTCCGGGAAAACAGAAGAGGAGCTTACCGAAGAACTGGCAGGGGTGATCTTTAAGAATCCGATCAGTGAAAAATGGGAGCCGTCGGACGAATATCTTTCTGGAAATGTGAGGGAGAAACTGCAGATCGCCAAACAGTTTGCAGAAGATCACCCGGAATATCAGGTGAATGTGCAGTATTTGGAGCAGGTACAGCCAAAAGATCTGGATGCATCAGAGATTGAAGCAAGACTTGGGGCAACCTGGATCTCCGAGGATTACATTACACGGTTCATGGCAGAAACATTCCATACACCAAGATATTATGTAGGGAGCAAGGTCAAAGTCCAGTATGCCGAAGTGACCGGACAATGGAATGTTATGGGAAAGAATGTGGACAGCTACGGAAATGCCCTTGTTACTTCCACATATGGAACACAGAGAGCCAATGCCTACCGCCTTTTGGAAGATGCCTTAAACCTTAGAGATACCAAGATTTATGACACGGTACAGGATGCCGAGGGGGAACACCGGGAATTAAACCGGAAGGAAACAATGCTGGCACAGCAGAAGCAGGAGCTGATCAAAGAGGAATTTAAGGAGTGGATATTTAAAGACCTGCACCGACGGGAAGATCTCTGTAAGATTTATAATGAACGATTTAACAGCATCCGTCCACGGGAATATGATGGAAGCCATATTCAGTTTGTCGGCATGAACCCGGAGATCACCTTGATGCCGCATCAGAAAAACGCAGTGGCTCATGTGCTGTATGGAAATAATACGTTACTGGCTCATTGCGTAGGAGCAGGGAAGACGTTCCAGATGATCGCAGCCGGTATGGAATCAAAACGGCTGGGACTCTCACAAAAGAATCTTTATGTTGTGCCAAACCATCTGACCGAGCAGTGGGGCAGTGATTTCCTACGTCTCTATCCGGGAGCAAATATCCTGGTGGCAACGAAGAAGGACTTTGAGCCGGCAAACCGAAAACGGTTCTGTTCCCGTATTGCGACAGGGGATTATGATGCCGTGATCATTGGACATACGCAGTTTGAGAAAATCCCTCTTTCAAGAGAACGGCAGATTGCCATGCTGGAAGATCAGATCGCAGATATTACGTTTTCCATTGAAGAAGCGGCACATCAGGCAGGGCAGAATTATACCATCAAGCAGTTGGAAAAAACAAAGAAAAGCCTGCAGGCGAGGATGAAAAAACTCAATGACCAGACCAGAAAGGATGATGTAGTAACTTTTGAGCAGTTGGGTGTAGACCGGCTGTTTGTGGATGAGAGCCATAGTTTTAAGAACCTTTTTTTGTATACAAAAATGCGGAATGTGGCGGGTATCTCACAGACGGATGCACAGAAAAGTTCGGATATGTTTATGAAATGCCGGTATATGGATGAACTGACAGGCGGCAGAGGAATCACCTTTGCTACAGGTACTCCCGTATCGAACAGTATGACGGAGCTTTACACTATCATGCGTTATCTCCAGTATGACACACTCATGCGTATGGGTATGGGACACTTTGATTCCTGGGCGGCAACGTTTGGGGAGACAGTAACCGCAATCGAATTATCACCGGAAGGAACGGGCTATCGTGCGAAAACACGGTTTGCCCGTTTTTTTAATCTTCCAGAGCTGATCTCCATTTTTAAGGAAGCTGCGGATATTCAGACATCGGATATGCTGAATCTTCCTGTACCGGAAGCAGAGTTTATCAATGAAGTCTTAAAACCAAGTGAAGAACAGCAGGAAATGGTCAGTGCCTTTTCGGAACGTGCGGAAGAAGTAAGAGCCGGTCTTGTGAATCCAACGGTGGACAACATGCTCAAGATTACCAATGACGGAAGAAAATGTGCATTGGATCAGAGGCTATTAAATGAACTCCTTCCGGATGCAGAAAAAAGCAAGGTCAATACCTGTGTGGAAAATGCTTTTCAGGTATGGGACGAGGGAAAAGCAGATCGGACAACACAGCTGATCTTCTGTGACTTGTCTACTCCAAAAGGGGATGGGACTTTCAACGTATATGATGATGTCCGGAACAAACTGACAGAAAAAGGAATCCCGAAAGAAGAGATTGCTTTTATCCATGAATACAACACGGAGGCAAAGAAAGCGGAACTGTTTGCAAAGGTACGGGCCGGGCAGGTGAGAATCCTTATGGGTTCCACTCCAAAACTCGGTGCTGGTACCAACGTACAGGACAGGCTCATTGCCCTCCATCACCTTGACTGTCCGTGGAAGCCGTCTGATCTGGAACAGCAGGAAGGACGTATTTTAAGACAGGGAAACCAGAATGACAAAGTAAAGATATTCCGGTATGTGACGGAGAACACTTTTGATGCGTATATGTGGCAGATTTTGGAGAATAAGCAGAAGTTCATCAGCCAGATCATGACCAGTAAATCCCCGGTCAGGGCTTGTGAAGATGTGGATGATACGGCACTGTCCTATGCAGAGATCAAGGCACTTGCCACAGGCAATCCGTACATTAAGGAAAAAATGGATCTGGATGTGCAGGTGAGTAAGCTGAAACTCTTAAAGGCAAACCATACCAGTCAGATTTACCGTCTGGAATCCGATATTGCAAAGAATTTCCCGGTACAGATCAGTGCATTGAAAGAGCGGATTGCCGGGATGCAGGTGGATTCGCAGGTAGTAAAAAGCGTGGATTTACAGGATAATGACACGTTTGCCATGACGGTAGGGAATGTCCTTTATGAAGATAAGAAAGAAGCAGGCGAAGCGTTGATTGCTGCCTGTGCAGGACTAAAAACCGTTAGCACCGGCGGAAAGGTCGGGGAATATCATGGGTTTACGTTATCTGCTTCCTACAATATGTTCTCCAATGCGTTTGAACTGACGATCAAAGGAAAATGCTCTTATAAGCTGGAGATCGGAAAAGACCCGGTAGGAAATATGCAGCGTATCCATAACACGCTTTCTTCTATCGACAGGAAGCTGACGGAAAGTGAGCAGAAATTGGAAACTGTACAACAGCAGCTTGCTACTGCACAGGAAGAGGTAAAGAAACCATTCCCGAAAGAAGCAGAACTGAATGAAAAGATAGAACGGTTATCCGAATTAAATGCATTGCTGAACATGGATGAAAAGGGCAATGAGACGATTATGGCAGATGAGGATATTGGCAGAGAAGGAAGCAGCACAGACAGCAGGGATGCCGTAGAAGAAAAAGAACTTCCGGAAACAGCAGACAGAATCCATAAGCCATCTATTCTGGAACGCTTAAAGCAGGAGAAGGCACAGCAGAATACAGCGGAACCGACCGTTACACAGAAAACTGCAAAGAAAAAACACGAACAGGAGTTATAAAAGATTTCCCGTCAGAGTTTTCTCTGGCGGGGACATAAAATGGAGGGTTTATTTATGGCAAATAATATAGAAAAACAGTTAAAAGAAATATCGGAACGGCTGGAGCAGGGAGTAAAAGAAATCTTTACTTCGGAGAGATATACCGAATATCTGAATACCATGTCAAAGTTCCACAATTACAGCTTTAATAACACGCTGCTGATCACCATGCAGAAACCGGAAGCAACACTGGTGGCAGGCTATCAGGCATGGCAGAAGAAATTTAACCGTCATGTAAAACGTGGAGAGAAAGGAATCCAGATCATCGCACCAGCACCGATACGGGAGAAACAGGAGATTGAAAAGATCGACCCGGTAACAAAAGAGCCTGTGATCGGGGATGATGGACAGCCGGAAACAGAGATCGTGGAGATGGTGATACCGAGATTCCGTGTAACGACAGTGTTTGATGTCAGCCAGACAGAGGGGGAACCGATCGCAGAACTGGAGGTGCCGGAGCTTACCGGAAGTGTACAGTTTTATGATACGTTCATGCAGGCATTGCAGAATATTTCTCCTGTGCCGATCCGCATGATGAATGTGGAAGGGGATGCAAAAGGCTATTATCACCAGACAGAAAAATATATTGCGATAAAGGAAGATATGAGTAATGTACAGACGATGAAAACCGGAGTCCATGAAGTGAGCCACGCATTGCTGCATGACCGGGAAGTAATGGATGCGGAAGGAGTCTTAAAAGACCAGACAACAAAGGAAGTGGAAGCAGAAAGTATCGCTTATATTGTCTGCAACCATTTTGGTCTGGATACTTCAGAATATTCGTTTACCTATATCGCCAGCTGGTGCGAGAGCAGGGATATGAAGGCGTTGAAAGCATCAATGGATACCATCCGAAAAACATCTGCAGAGATCATTGGGAACATTGAGGAGCAGATGCATGAGCTGGAAAGAGAAAATATCATGCAATATGAAGAAAAAGAAGCATCTGCCACCAGACAGGAAAAACTGGAACAAGACAGTGCGGAAAAGATTGATGAAACTTTGCTTTTTCATGGAGAAAGCGGTCGTTTTGCAATCTATCAGATGGATACGGGCGGAGAGCATACTTATCAGTTTATGGGTTTTGAATCAGCTAAAAAATTAGGCTATACCATTGAGGGGAAAGACTACAGGATGGTGTATGCGGCTCCGTGGACACCAACGATCACATTAGAGGATATTTTTGAGAGATTTAATATCAACCGCCCGAACGATTTTCATGGACATTCCTTATCGGTAAGTGATGTCATTGTTATAAACCGAACGGCAGAGACAAAGGCTTATTATGTGGATTCTTTCGGCTTTGAGGAACTTCCGGACTTTGTACAGCAGAGAATGGAGATGCTGGAAAATAATCATACCAGAGCCTATCCGCCAGTTTATAAAGGAACACTTGCTCAGGCAATGGAAGAACGGGATGTAGATGCTTATCTGGATTCCAGAAAGTTAAACATTGATTGTAAGAAAGCAATCGAGGAAGCAATCGCATTAAATTTTGACGGGATGCATTTAAAGGAAGATGTCGCAAAACAAGTGCTGGAACAGTTTGGAGAAGAACGTATGACGTTTGTTATGGCAAATACGCTTCGGGAACTTTCTTATGATGGCAGATTTTCCAGACAGAACAAAGACTGGGCAGAACATATCGAGATCCCGGAAAATATCAATCAGGGAAAGAACATGAATCAGGATTATGTGATAGAAAGCCATCCGGCGGTGTTAGATGGATTTATTGATATGGCAAGAGCAGAGATCCGTATGCAGAAGATTGAACAGGCATTAGATGAAGCGGAAGTCACCATTACAGCAGATACCAGAGGATTTGAAGCAGATGGACATGCGGGAACCTGGCATACAGTAGATGAAAGAGAGTATGCAGGGGAGAAGTTCTTCTTCATGGAACATGATGAGTATGGTTCAGATGTGGCAGGGATTATCGTATCGGAACATGGTCAGCTTGTCGCAGAAGATCTCTGGAATGGGTATGATGCAGGAGCATTGGAAGCTATTTCAGAATATCTGCAGGAGAAAGGGGTTTCTGTAGAGGGACTTATGCCGGAACTGGAATCGGATGAACTGGCATATAAGATTGACGATAGGTATTTTGCAATCCAGAGAACAGAGGAAGGCTATGATTATACCTTTTATGCTTTGGATTATGATGAGATCGACGGCGGTGCCTATGATAATCCTGATGTTTCTATGCGGCAGGCAATGGAAGATATTCTGGAAGATGAAGATATGTCCCTGGAAAATGCAGTTCCCGTTGATTATGAGGATTTGATGGCAGAAGTGGAAGAAGCAGGCGAACGGCAGATGCAGCTGGCACAGTTATTAAAGAATTGTCCACCAAGTATTTTTGAGGATTATGACCGGGAAAGAGCAGTGGATACCTGTGAGGGAATTGCAATGCAGTTTACCAAGAGCAAAGGGTATCTGACCGTACAGGCAACGGAAGAAGGCTATTTTTATATTTTTTATGATTCTGACCTGCACGAAATCCATTCCAATGATTATGACGATCCCAAAGTATCTGTTCAGAAAGCTACTTATGAAATCCTGAAAAGTGAAAGAATGGATGATATGGAATGTATCAAAGTGGACTATAAAGAATTTGAGGCAATGACCATCCAACATTCAAAGGATTTACTACAGGCAGGTGAGCTTCGTGCGACTTCTGAGATTGGAAGAGATGAGGTTGCATTAAATGGTCTTAGCAGGGCAGAAGTGGAACGGGGTGTCTTGTATCACGCACAGGGTATTCTGGAAGATATGGGATTAGAAAATGAAGTAGAGCTGCTTGCAGCAAGGGTGCATGGTTCCAGAAGCAGAGAGGAACTTTACAGAGATGATTCTGACCTTGATGTGGTGCTTTCTTATCGTGGCAATATCCGGGAGGACAGTTTCTTCAATGAATTAAATGCTCATGGTATGGCAATGGCAGGTATTAAGGTAGACATCAATCCTATTGCAGAAGAAAGAATTACTCTGGCAGAATATATGAGGGAATCCGAAGCCTATCTTGATCAGCAGGAGATCAAAAAGCTGGCGGTGGATTTAGATAATTTCAGCTATGAATATGACACTTACGAATATAAAGATACCGTTGAGAACAGGGAAGAACAGGTGGAGAAAATCACAGAGGACATTCTGAATAAGAAAACAGAGTGTTTAAAGGACTGGCTGGTTGAAGTATCGGAAGAATCTGATATAGACAGTGATGTGATAACTGCCCGGTCATTACTTTCCCGTCTGGAAAAAGCAGAAACCCTTTCTATCTTTACCAGACAGCCTGAGCAGGAACAGCCAGAAGCTACGATCAGTTTCTATGTAGCAGAGTGCATGGAGTTCCCGGTCATGGGTGAGTACCATAATAATCTTACTCTGGAAGAAGCAATCAAAATCTATGAAAGTATTCCGGCAGAACGCCTGCATGGAATCAAAGGGATTGGTTTTGATCTGCAGGACGGGGATGAGGATTATTCCGGGGAATACGGACTTATGAGTGGAGACAGGATAGAAAGGAATCTGATTGATATGATTCCACATTATAAGGAAAGCCCATTGGTACAGAAAGCAATCAATGACATGGAAAAGTATCTGAATGAGAAACATGGAAAAGTGCAGGAAGCAGAACAGACTGTGGAAGTGAAACAGGAAGTTCCAGAAGCACCAGTCAAGAAAGAATCCGTATCAGTAGAACCGAACCGGGAACAAAACAAAGAGCCTGCACAGGGTGGAAAAGGGGAACTGAAAAAATCTGTGCTGCAGTCGTTGAAAAAGTTTTAGGCAAGGGCAAAAGCACAGGAACAGAAAAATAAAGAAGCAGAAAAAACCAAAGCACATAAGAAGGGGGATGTAGAATTATGATGGATCTGACAATGAACTTTGATACAGACGAATGTTTAGTAACCGCAATGTTTGATAAAGGAAACAGAAATGACACAATGGAAGCAATCGACCATATCATTCCATTTCTAAAAGGGGATGCGGATATGATCGGGCTTGTCTGCAATACCCTAAGAAAGCTGTTATGCATGAGTGATGAAGGATATGAGACTTTTCTTATAGACTTGGAAGATTATAAATCGGAACTGGAAGAGGGGGAATGAATTCAAGCCAGAGTGCAGTATAGCAGGTGAAAGATGAGAAGCGAAGGAAAAAGTGTCAGCATTGAGAAGTGTTAACAGGTATATATTGGAAGAATTCAGCCAGGGGAACTCTGGCTGATATAAAAACATATCTGCAGAAATAGTGACTGAAGAAATTTTGAGTAGTGGAATTGGGAAGAAGTATTTAGATACTATAATAAAGAGATTAGCTGGCTTGTATACTAACAGAGAAGACATAGTAAACAGATTTGCGTTATTATCAGGGATTGTAGGGAGATTCCGAAGAGCTTTTGTTCAGATGATGAAACAATAGGATTGGTACAGGAATTATATGGAACAAAAGTTAATAAAGGGATTTGTTGCGTTTTCCGCTATAATAATCTGCCAGCAAAGAATGTGTTGCCTGAATATGTTTGTGATTATAAGAAACGAGCAGGGTTATTTCAAAGATCTGCAGATTTAGAGTAGTTCTTTTTTTCTGAGAGAAAAATTAAAAATCGTTTTTGGTTCTTCTGGAGAGTGATTATAGCGTTTGGGAAACATCCGGAGAAACCATTACCTCAGGGTGTCGGTAAAGTTCTTTATCAAAGAGGGCTTTGAGATGCCCTTTCCTTTTTTATCCAAATCTTTCCTCTTGTTTACATATATAAACCTAAGAAAAAGCTTGACGTTTAAATATTACAAGTGTAATATTTAAGAAAATACGAAGAAAGGAGAAATAAAACTATATGAGAAAAAAGAAAAGAAAAAAACACACGAAGACTATCACAAAAATAGTTTTATTTAGCGGTATATTGATTGGTGGTGGAATCGGTATTGTAACAATAATGAATCGTAATGTTCCTGAAAAAAGACTAATGGAATATATGAAATATATTGAAAAAGGGGAATATGAGCAAATGTATGCCATGCTGGATCAGAAAAAAAGCAGCATGAACAGTAAGGAAGAATTTATAGAACGAAATTCTAAAATATATGAAGGCATTGAGATGTCTGATCTGTCCATAACCGATATTACAGTAAAAAGAAAAGAAAACGGAAATGCGGCAGTTTCCTATACAACAAATATGCAGACTGCTGCAGGAAATGTAGAATTTACCAACAATGCGGTATTTTCACATAACTGGACAGGATATCATTTAATCTGGCAGGATCAGTTGATTTTTCCAGAGTTATCTGCAACGGATAAAGTTCAGGTAACGTTAGAAGAGGCAAAAAGAGGAAATATTTTAGACAGAAATGGTCGCCAGCTGGCTGGAGAGGGAACTGCATCTTCGGTAGGAATTGTTCCGGGCAGAATGGAGAACAGGGAAGATACAATAAAAAAACTGGCAGAGTATCTTGGAATTGGAGCAGACGAAATTGAGGATAAGTTAAAAGCCGATTGGGTAAAAGCAGATTCTTTTGTACCAGTAGCAACAATTCCTAAAATACAAGAGGTCGATCTTCTGACAGTGAATCCGGATGAAACTGTTCTGGAAGAAAAAGAAAAGCAGGACACATTATTGAAGATTCCAGGTATTATGTTATCTGATGTAAAAGTACGAACTTATTATCTAAAAGAAGCTGCCTCTCATCTGGTAGGGTATGTACAGGCGGTTACAGCCGAGGATTTGCAGGAACATAAAGGGGAAGGGTATCGTACAAACAGTGTGATTGGAAAGACGGGACTGGAAACGCTTTATGAAAAAGAACTAAAAGGGACAGATGGGTGTGAGATCTGTATTGTAGATGCAAATGGAAATAAAAAAAGTGTCATTGCATATGAGCCTAAAAAAGATGGAGAAGATATCCATACTACGATTGATGGCGATCTTCAAAGTACTCTTTATGAACAATTTAAAGAAGACAGAGGATGTTCTGTAGCCTTGAATCCTTATACAGGGGAAGTACTGGCGTTGGTAAGTACGCCATCTTATGATAATAATGATTTTGTACGTGGAATGGACAATAGCCAGTGGAGTGCATTAAATGAAAATGAAGACAGGCCTTTATACAACCGCTTTCGCCAGACATGGTGTCCAGGCTCAACTTTTAAACCTGTAATTGCTGCAATTGGATTAAAAGTGGGGGCATTTACTGCAAATGACGATTTTGGAAATGAGGGTCTGGCATGGCAGAAAGATTCCTCGTGGGGAGATTATACAGTGACTACACTTCATGATTATGCACCTGTGATCTTGAAAAATGCGCTTATTTATTCAGATAATATTTATTTTGCAAAAGCAGCATTAAAAATTGGTGCGGATCAACTGATGCAGTCTCTAAATCAAATAGGATTTAATCAGGAACTTCCATTTGATATTAAAATGTCAGAGTCTCAGTATTCTAATACGGACAAGATAGAAACAGAAATCCAGCTTGCTGACAGTGGGTATGGACAGGGACAGATTCTGGTAAATCCTTTGCATCTTGCAAGCATTTATACGGCTTTTCTAAATGATGGAAATATGATAAAGCCATATCTTCACGTGGATGGAAGCACTTCCAGTGAAATCTGGATAAAAGATGCTTTTTCACCACAGATTGTTTTGGAGGTTATGGAGGGGCTAGAGGGTGTAGTGAATAACCCGGAAGGAACTGGTTATGGAGCATGCCGGGAAGACATTAGATTAGCAGGAAAAACCGGAACAGCGGAACTGAAAGCTACAAAAGAAGATACATCTGGAACAGAAATTGGCTGGTTTACAGTTTTTACTACAGATAGAGATACAAAGAATCCTATTTTGCTCATCAGTATGGTAGAGAATGTGAAAGATATTGGAGGAAGCGGTTATGTGGTGGAAAAGGATAAGGCGATACTGGATGAATATCTCGGTAATGAATAATTTTTACCTTTAAATATTACAAATGTAAGAGGAAAATGATATGAAAAAAATTTGGAAAATATTTGTGGGAGTTATTTTTCTTGCTGTCTGTAGTGGATGTGGCATAAAGAAAGAGCAGAAAAAGACAATTGAAGATACGAAAGAAAAAATTTACAGAGAGTGTGAAATGCTGGCAGAAGACTATCAGAGCATATATGAGAATGCTGCGAAAGAAAATGCACTATATGAGCTGAGTACAATACAAAAAAGTATGGATTATTTTGGAAAATATGGATATGCAGTAATTGATTCCTACAATCAGCTGGATATGGTTCAAAGTATTAAAGTAGATGATTTTTTGAAAAAAGCAGAAAAAGAGAAGAATGGAAAAACTACTATATTTCAAGTTATAGCAGGGGATTATTTTATCCGGTATGATCTGAAAACCAAACAGGGGAAAATAGACGTTGAAGTAAGCTCTTTTAAATGGAAAGAGGACACTTGGCAGGAAACATATTATCATGAGTTTAGAGCTAATTCATGGAAATATACAGAAAACGGGCATTTCTTTATAGAAGAATATCATCCGGCAGGATATGATGGACCGTCTGGATATCGGGACTTTCGGGTAGCACCGTTAAATAAAAAATGTCGGGAGTTGAATCGAAAATATATACTTCCTTTTGGATATACACTTAATAAATTGTTTACTTCTAATTGGAGTGAAAAAAATTATGATGGAATAAATTTTTATGATGTTTTTGATCGTTTACTTTCAATGGAAGAAAAAACTGATGAATTTAAGGAAGGAAAGACTTATGAAATCCCAAAAGAATCATTTGAAACGATATTTCAAAAATATTTTAATATAAGCGCAGAGATACTGCAGACAGGAACGGTATTTCACACAGAAATACAGACATATCGGTATCGAACCAGAGGAATCGTATATGATTTTGCTCCCACACCATATATTCCATATCCGGAAGTTGTTTCCTACATAGAAAATCAAGATGGAACAATAACACTGGAAGTAAATGCGGTATGGCCACAAAAAGAATTAGATCAGGCGTTTTGTCATAGCGTAACCATTCGGCTGTTAGATAAAGATAGATTTCAATATGTATCCAATTATGTATCAAGGTCAGAAATAGAGGTTACCTGGTATACGGAAAGATTATCAGACGAAAAGTGGGAGGAATGTTATGGAGATAATTGATATGATTACAAAAAGAAAACTGAAAAAGATGATGAGCGTTTTATTTATTTCGGGATGCTTTTTCATAGGAAATACAAAATGTAAAGGGGCTGATTTAGAATATATTTCACAGGAAACTGCGAATTATGCTGTACAAGAAAGAGGATATGATTTGCCAGTAGATGAAGTCGTGAAAGAAGAAGCTATTGAAGATTGTAAGAATGTTATGAATCAGATGAAAGTCATTTATCAAAAGGCGGATAAAGGGACTTCATCGAATATAGTAGTTTCTGAGACAGTAATGGAAGAAATGCAGGAAGTATTAAAGGAAAAAAATGTCCCCGTTATTACATCAGCACCGTATTCAAATATGGCTAATTATTCTAAAATGGAAGAATTTCTTTTCAGGGCAGAACAGGATCTGACAGGAGATATCGTCTTATATAGGATTAACAGGGATGGTGGGATAGAAAGACTCAAATTCAATTATGATGGGACAGATATGTATTTGCTGGCTGTGAAAGCTGTTTGGGGTATGAACGACAATCCATCTATTGTATATGTTTCGTATACAAGGATAGAAGAATGGAAATATACAGAAAAAGGCTGGTTTGGTTATACGCTATGCGTTCCAAAGTATCCGGAAGTATCAGAAGCGGTTAATGGCAGTTCTATGATAAGAATTAAACCTTTAAGTGATGAATGCAGGGAAGTTTCAAAGAGGTGTGTGTATTTGCTTGGATATCAGGGGAATAATCTTTTATGTTCTGATTGGGATAGATCTGATATGGAAGGGTTAGATTATAATGGTTTATATGAATATTTATATCGAATGAAATACGGGGAGAGATATGAGTTTTCAGGTAACTCAAGTGGAATTCCGGCAGAAGAGTTTGAAAATCTGATAATGGAGTTTTTGCCGATAACAGCAGATCAAATTAAAAAATGGGCAGTATTTGATTCGGAACATCAAACTTATGACTGGGAACGATTAGGCTGTTTAAATTATAGCCTTACTCATTTTGGAACATCTTTACCGGAGGTCGTTGAAATAAGAGATAGCGGAGAGGGAAACAGTGTGTTGGTTGTTGATGCTGTATGTGATACATTTATATGTAATGATGCCGTTATTACAAGTGAGCTGACTGTTAAGTTCAACGATGATAAGAGTTTTAAATATATGGGGAATAAAATTCTGAATAATGGTACGAAAGAAGTTCCCAAATATCAATATAGAATAAAAAGAAAGAACTGATAACAACTATCAGCCCTTTCATATTTGTTAATTCCATATATGTAATTTTTTTAAGATATCAGAAGTGATTTCAAATGCTTTTTTGCCAGTTGCATTAGAATCACTTTGGATATTGGTTGCAAAATAATAGCTGTTATCGGAAGTTTCTACATATCCGATAAACCAGCCGTTGATATCCTGTCCGTTGACACGACCGGTTCCAGTTTTTCCGTAGAAATTACCATTAGGTGTACTGGCAATTTTTATAGCATTTTTAACAGAAAATACATTTTGGGAATTTAGATGGAATTCATTTGTGTTAAATTTTTTCAATAATGTTACTTGCTCTAAAGGCGAGATTTTTAATGAAAAATCGGACCAGTATAAATCCAGATTTGAACTGGTTGTTTGGTTTCCATATTCTATTTTATTCAAAAATTCCTGGACTCTGTTAATTCCGAGCTGCGAATCAATTGCCTGGAAATACCAGTTAACGGAATTTTGCATAGCAGAGTTTAAATCCTGATCAGCTTCCCAGGATGGAAAAGGAAAGGCATCACCATTCCATGTCATGGAAGAGTGTTCTGGTGTGATGATTCCGGATTCCAACCCTAATAATGCATCGTATATTTTGTAGGTAGACTCTGGCGGAATACGTTTGGTGGCTTCTTCAAGATCGTATATTTTCCAGGAATCCAAATTATTGTCATACAAAACAAATGATCCATCATATGTTCCAAATGTTTCGGATATATCTAACAGGGAGATATTTTTGTCTGTATCACTAAAATGATATACGTTTTGAGTAGAGGCATCAATGGATAAAATGGGTGTACATCCAATAAAAACAGCACTAATGACCAGATAAATTATCAATGCTCTCATTTTTTGATAAAGAGTTTCTTTCCTAAAAACGGCGATGTTGAGAATACGTCGTTTCATCTGCCTGAAATTTCCGGACATTCCAACTGCCAGTGGAGAGGAAAAAGAGGATATTTTTTCTGCAAAATTAATCAGTGTAGTTCCATAAGCTTGGTATTCATCAGCAGAAATCATCTGCAATACAGCAGAATCACAGGCTATTTCACGGTCACAGAGAATTTCTTTTAAAGTGTACCAAACAAAAGGGTTAAACCAGTAGAGTATATTACTTATGACCATGAGGAAGCCAATAAATGTATCTTTGTGACGGTAATGCTGTAATTCGTGTAGCAGCATAAAACGCATATCATCAGGATTCAGTTCGGAAATTAAATGGATGGGAATGTAAATTCTGGGATGTATTATTCCGATTAAAACTGGTGATTTTAAAAATGCAGTACTGTAGACTGATACTGGGTGAGAGATTTTAAGTTCCTTTAAACAATTGTAATAAATAGTTTTTACCTGCTGATTTTGAAGCGGGAGAGCAGATCTTTTTATGGAACGTACATAGTTTAATGAATGAAGGGTGAGGACTGACATAATCATAACACCCGTTATCCATATTAGAAAGAGTATGGTATTCAAGCCTCCAGAAAATTGACTACTGATGGAAACTGAAAAATCATTCACCTGGTTTAACAAAATATTTTGTGTATTACTGGTAAGTTCGGATAGCGTGTCGGTACCAGAGTTAAGTCCTGAGTCAGTTTGAAAAAAATGTAACCATGAAAAAAGTTGTGAGCCATGAATCTGTACAGGAAAAAATGGCACGGCAAGTAATAAAAATAAAAGAAAACAGAGATGGTACTGTGTAGTCGCAGATAAATATTTTTTCAGAAGTTTTTTTGTTCCGATTATTACAAGTGTAAAAATACATATGAAGATATTACTGATTAAAAAGTGGATGATCCAGTTGCTCATTCAAAACCTCCTATTTCTGATGTTTTGATAATAAATGGCGTAAGTTATCAATTTCTGTTGAAGAGAGCTTATCGTCTTCAAGGTAAGAAGCCAGCATAGAAGAAAGATTTCCATTATAATATCGCTTTAAAAAAGAATTGCTTTCCTGGCGTATATATTCATCTTCTTGGACTAATGGAGTATAGACAAATACCCGGCTTTGTTTTTCGTAGGAAAGAGCTTTTTTGGAAACAAGTCTCTTGATAAGAGTTTGAATTGTTTTTGGACTCCAGCTGGTAGTTAGAGTAAGTTTTTCTGTAATTTCATTTGTATTGATGGGAGCATATTTCCATACAATTTTCATAACTTCAAATTCGGCTTCTGAAATCTGGGGTAGTGACATAATAAAATCCTCCTGCTAAATCCTACATATGTAATAAATATATTATATTACTTGTAGAAGAAAAAAGTCAAATGGCAGATGATATATAGAATATAAAATTAATAATGTAGAGGCAATAAAGGTGAAAAAGATAGAAATTATTGAGAGAATCACAGATGCTAATGGAAGCATAAGTGAAAACATATTGACTAGCTGGGAACATAAAAACCAATTCATACCGGAAATTATAAGGTTTGGAGAATTAAAAATATATCTACAGGAACGAATTGTTAAAAAGAATGATAGTGATGTTCATCTTTCAAAATATGAATATGATATTTTACTTCTTTTAGCGAAAAGTCCAGGTAGAATATTTGGAAAAGAAATGGTTTATGATCTGGTATGGAATGAACCTTATTCCGGTGATTATAATGTGGTTATGCGACATATCTGCAATATCAGAGAAAAAATAGAAGATGATCCTGGACAAC
>OHYP01000305.1_pt1 | contig 29855 bp, 17 predicted proteins | sample 1580341 | NCBI WGS metagenome assembly OHYP01 (sample SAMEA3882509, study PRJEB24775) | human gut metagenome | biome: human-associated habitat; feature: intestine environment; material: feces | place: Netherlands | collected 2009/2010 | reverse complement strand
TTCATTAGACGTTGTCTTTAACTATTCTTTGGGTAACGACGTGTATAATTATCAACGCCGTCTGTTAGAAAGCGGATCACGTTTCCACAACCAGACTACCGCTATGTTGTCCCGTTGGACACATGAAGGTCAGGAAACAGACATTCCTCGTATCTATTATTTAGACGCACCGGGTAACAGCCGCTTCTCCGACCGTTGGATTGAGGATGGTTCTTACCTTCGTCTGAAGAATGTCACGTTGAGCTATTACTTTCCCATCCATACAACTTATTTGCAGGGTATTACGATATGGGGATCTGCCAATAATCTGCTTACGTTCACGAAGTATTTGGGAGCAGATCCGGAGTTCAGTGCAGACAACAGCGTGTTGTCCAGAGGTATCGATCGCGGTTTGTTGGCCCAAGGGCGTAATTTCTCATTGGGCGTAAAGATTAACTTGTAACATTCAATTAAAACGAATCATGAAAAAGAACAAGATATTTTCTATGGCATTGGTATTGGCTTTTGGGGCTGGTGCAGCCTTTACCTCCTGTGTGGATACGGATTCAAGTTTGGTGGACTTCAATCTCCAACTGAATTCACCCAACGATACGGTATATTCTCTTTTGGGAATTATGAACAAGATGCAGGTGATAGCCGATCGCACAATTATTCTCGGTGAAATAAGAGGAGAACTTTCATCCGCGACTGAAGCGGCCACGACCGACCTGAAAGAACTGGCTGACTTCACGGCAACTACAGACAACCGCTACAATGCGCCGGAAGATTATTATGCCATCATTCAGAACTGTAATTATTATATTGCCCATGCCGATACGATGCTTTCTTTGCGTGGGGAGAAAGTGTTTATTCGGGAGTATGCTGCAGTGAAAGCTTTCCGTGCATGGACTTATTTGCAGTTGGCCATTTATTATGGTAAGGTACCTTTCTTTACGGAACCGTTGATGACGGAAGTGGAAGCGGATCCTTCACGTTATCCGTTTTATGATGTGAAGCAGGTTTGTGAATACTTCATTCCGGATTTGGAACCTTACGTGGAAACTGATTTTCCCTTAGCCGGAAACGACCGCTATTTCATTCCCGTGCGTGTCTTGTTGGGCGACCTTTGCCTATGGGCTGGGCGTTACCGAGAGGCTGCACAATACTATCATGACTATCTGACGCATCCCGACAAACCTTTGGCTCCGGCTGGAAACATGGAAGCCTATTGGGGGAATTACGAATTCAAGAGCCATTCGTCGAGTTATTCAAGTACTACCGATTTGGCTGGGATACGGATGGAAACCAGTGAATATGATGGAGTGGTAAGCCGATTGGGAGATGTCCTTAATTCTACGGAGGACAACCGTTATTATTTTGAGATGACTTCTTCACAGTCGTTGTTGGAACTGTCGCAGGCGCAGCGTTACGTGATGGTGTATACGGATCCGACTACAAATTTACGTGATACGATATCTCCGGGAGAGAACACGATTTATAATGACAGTCGGGAAAGGGGGGATTTGCGTTTGTGTTCAAATGTCAGGATGACGTACACGGCAAGTCGCGATGATTATTCGGAAGATTTTCAGACGGTAGTCCGTTTTCCTGTGACATCCAACTCGTCTTTCTTGTCGGAAATCCCTCTTTACCGGCTTTCGTCCATCTATCTTCGTATGGCCGAGGCTTACAACCGTGCGGGGCTGCCCGAATCAGCTTTTGCTATTTTGAAGTATGGCTTGAGTGACGGGACTGTGTCCAAGTATGTCAGTGCCGATGAACAAAAGCGCGCAGGTAACTTGTTGACGTGGAGTCCTTACAATTTCATTACACAGGATATGTCGTCCACTTCTACGACAACAGTAAATACGGAGGGAATTCATTCTTATGGCTGTGGTGAATCTTATGCCGATACGCTTTATGTCATTCCTGAAGGATTGGCCACTCATGAAGACTCCATACTTTTTGTAGAGGATAAGATTTGCGATGAGATGGCTTTGGAGCAGAGTTTTTTGGGGCAGCGGTTTGGTGACTTGCAGCGTATAGCACTCCGGCGTGATGACACGGATTTTTTGGCACGGAAGATAGCCGGACGCGCTGGGAATGATAGTTTCAATACAGAACTTTATGGTCGCCTTTCAGATCGGAGTAATTGGTATTTGCCTTTGGATTGATGCTATAATGTGTTGTAAATCAATGCTGATTGAAAGATGTTACAAATACGAAAGTATATGATACAAAATATTTTGGAAAAGATTCCGGCAAAGGCTAATTTAGCTGCCGGAATCTCAAATCCAACAAGAATAGAAGAGAAAGAGATATAGTAATTTTAGTATTAATCTTAAATTGAAGTTTATGAGGAAGAAAAACTTTTTGATGTTGCTCGGCCTTGCAGGACTTGGTTTGACAGCCCAGGCTCAGGTTATTGCAACGTTAGGTTTTGAGGATGGTGACCAATTCTACCATCACAAAGACTCTGCACAATTTGCAGACTTCTACGGTGACCATATCAATCTCCAGCCGGGGGATGTGTGGAATGAGAAATGCGAAGAGGCTTATTCTGGTACGTATGCCTTGGAGGCGAACAATTCCAATACGGTACAGGGGTCGCAATGGTTCCGTGGTTTGAAGTTGCGCTATTTGCCCATTGAGGAGGGCAAATCCTATCGTGTGTCGTTTTGGGTGAAGGCCAACAAAACCTTTACGATGGCCGACGGGGGCGATCCTATCAATACGGCCATCAAATCCAGCCTTTCTATCGGACGTGAAAATCTTGAGGCACCATTGATGTCGCAGAGTGGCACGCAGTACTATTATGATTGGAAAGACGGTATCATGACGGGAGATTGGCGCCGTTTGTCGTTCGTGGCTTACAATTCCGGAAAGGCCGTGCAGGATAAGTTCTTCGACCAGTTCGACGATAACATCAAAGACATCATCGTGAATGATCCGAATGACCCGTCGAAGAACGACACGATTTGGTGGAAGGGCGATGATACGTCATTTCCTAATACGTATTTCCTGACCATCAACATGTACAATCCTGGTCGTTATCTTCTGGATGATATTAAGATTGAAGAAGCCACGATGGCAGGCTGCACGTATAATTATGATGCTATCAGGGTGGATTTCGGCTATCCCACGAATGCCGCCCAGTTGGCTTCCGCCAGCACTGACCCTATCGGTGTGCACTTGTTGTCCAATTCGTATGTGAAAGTGATGAATGGTGATCAGGAGATGGAAGTGGCCAGCGTTGAGTTGAAGCAGGACGGCTACATGTATATCTTCATGGCGAATGAAATAGATGAGGATGAGAGGGCCAATATCCACGTTAGTTTCACACCAGATGCGGAATGCCCGCTCATTTACACTACCGACCAGCGTCCGAGCATGGACGTAGAGAGCGAGATGAAAGTGCTCCCGTTCACGAGTGAAGCCATTTACTATGATGAGACTATCGAAGAAATGTCTTATTTGATGGATGGTCCGAATTTCTTGTCTTCCGTACCTGAAGACCATAGCTTCGAGTTGGATCCGGCCACGTTCAATGAGGTGCAGGTGAACTACGATCGTGCCGTTTCTACGGAAATTGCATCCGTTTTATTGATGCAGAATGGTGTGCAAGTAGCTGATTTGTATAGCTCCACTGTGGTGTCTGAGGACGACCCGAATACTTTGGTCGTATCGGTAGGGACATTGGAGAATGGCGAATACCAGTTGGTAGTGTCTAATGTGACTAATGCAGTGAGTGGTTTTGAGGCTTTACAGTCACAAACCATAAATTTCTCCGTAGGACCGGATTTGAACCCAGGTACGAGTGAAGTGATTTATTCTGCCGCGAAAGACTTTGCCACGTATGCCAACGGTACTTTCCCGAAAGGGTGGTTGTCGAATGATAATGGAACCATCCACCAGTATGGTGTGACGGAAACCGGTGAGGTCTGGAATTATAACTGGGGTGGTAACATCGGTGGTGGAGGATGCCGTTTGCAGGGTCCTTATACCGGTGATTTTAATGGTATGGGACTTTATTGGCGTGCTACTGGTGGTACGGTAGGTACGGCTACTTATGGCGAACAAGTGAAAGACTATGTGATGCCCGACGGGACTTTGGATCCGGAAATGGATCCGGGTGTGGCTCTCCATTTGACGCCGCGTAAATATCAGGTCTCGTTCCGTATGGCGGCATGGAAAGGTTTTGCCGATGGTACGTTCCCGAAATATGACTTCTCTCTCGAAAAGATTGATTTGAACAATCCGGATGCAGAAGGTGAGGTGGTAGCCCGGTTCAACGGTGTGGAAGCCAAGCCGAGCGTGGAGGGTGCTCAAAATGTTCCAGTGACGGGGACAGCCCTTTCCACTACGGAGTTCACGGTGGCAGAGGAGGGTTATTACATGTTGAAGTTCTCTTGCCTGAGCGAGGGTGGTTTCCACGAATTCCTTTTGGGTGCTGTAGAATTGATTTCCAAACCTTCCGATGCGGCCTATTATAAGGCTCAGTTGGCTGCGGCCATAGACAGTGCGACGGTGGTGGCTACGGGTGTGGAGAACGAAATCTATAATGGTACGACCAAGGCCGCCTTGGCTGAGGCTTTGGAGGCCGCCAAGAACGGTACGTTCAACAGCCCGTCTGCCATAGAGGAAATAAATGCGAAGTTGTATGACTTGTGTGGTAAGATGTTGGCACGCCAAGCTAATGTGGATTCGTATGATGTAGACATGCAGACTTTGCGCGACAACATGGCCAAGATAGACCCGGCTTCCAAATATGTGATGGCTGATGAATATATTGAGGGTGAAAACCTGTTGAAAGAATATGACGGCGTGTCTTCCTTGGATCTGGAAGATGAAGCTTTGTCCGAGGCTATAGAGAAATTGGAAGACATAGCTGCCAAGGTGGGCAACATCCAGTCTTGTGTGGATGCCTTGACCTACCGTCTTACGAAGTTTGCTACTATGGCAGAAAAGTTGGGTGCCGAGCCGGCAAGCCTGATTACGGACGCGCAGAATGCTTTGGACGACGATGATGATTTGGCAGCCAGCTTGGCTTACCATAGCAGGCAGACCCTTTATAAGATATTGGGAGAAACAGGTAAGATTACAGACGAGATGAAGGATACGCTGTACAGCGAGACGGAAACGGATGAGACTACGGCCACGGGCTATAAGGTTTTGGCTTCCGGTGTCGACCTGACAGGTTTCGTGAAGAACCCGAACTTCTATTCTTACATTAGTGTAGCTAATGACAGTGTGAATAGTGAGAACACGCCAGGTTGGAATGTTTTAGAAGGTAAGCCGATTGTGACCGTGGACGGGTCTTGGGGTGCTAATGAAAACAAGGCTGTAGCCGATAATCGTTTGCATGGTTACCAAATGGAGTACAAGATTTGCCAGACCCTGACCGATTTGCCGGTAGGTATATATGATGTGTTGTTCGACACTCGCACGTACAAAAATAGTGCTTGTTATTTCGATGCCGTGAATGATGAGACTGGTGTTCCTGATAAGTATATCTGGGCGGTGACTTCGGATGCGCCCAATGATACAATCCGTGTGTTATTTGAGGGTTGTGATATTAAGTATGAAACAGGTTGGGGAGGTGCTCCAACACTCATTCCTAATGTTACAGTAAAGGAAGGTACAGTGCTGACCATCGGTATTGCTGAGAAGTATGTTTCCGGAAAGAATTTCTGCCTCAAGGATGAGAGCGGTCAATGGTATGATGCCGGTCCGGAAGCAGGCGACCAAGGTAATTGGCAAACCCAGACCATGGCAGATGACGCACGTCTCTTCTTCAAGGCTCCGTTGGAAGGTTTCGACTACGCCAAGGCGTATGCTGACAACATAGACGACGTGAAAGTGGCTGAGGCCGTGTCTTACGAGTATTACACCGTAGACGGTATGAAGCTCGAACGTCCGATGAAGGGTGTGAACTTAGTGAAGATCCACCGTGCAGACGGAACGACCGACGTGAAGAAGGTAATCGTGAAATGATAGGTATTAGATAAGCTTTATATTTAATTTTCACTCAGACAAGAGGGAGGCGGCCGGTATGAGGAAGCCTCCCTCTTTCTTGGGGTGGGGAAATAATTGATAAGACAGGAATTATGAAAAGTTTGAATCTGATGAAAGCGGTCCTTTTATGCTTCTCGGCCTTCATGCTGCATGCGTTGGAGGGGCAGGGCAAAGGCTATTACGTTTCTGCCGCTGCCGGGGATGGAGGCGATGGGACGCACGTCCGGCCCTTTAAGGACATACAAGCGGCGGCTACCCTCGCTGAGGCCGGTGATACCGTGTATGTGACCGGCGGTTTGTATGTGGCGGACGGCCTGAAACCCGGGCATTCCGGTAGCGAAGGCCGTTTTGTCGTATTTCGCCCTCTGCCGGGAACGGGCGAGGTGGTAGTGCGACATCCCGACGTGTTGCCTGGGGATTATAGTGCGGTGTTCGACCTTTCCGGATTGAAGTACGTTTGGATCGGTGGCTTCACGTTCCGGGATTTCAAGTATGCCAAGTGTGCCGTATCGATGAACGGGAGCGAGGGGTGTGTAGTGTCCCGTTGCCGATTTGAACGGTTGGGGCATCCGGAGGTGGCCTCATGGAATGCCAATTCTGTGATTTGGATGGGGAACGCCCGTGGAAATTCGGTGGTGGACAATGTGTTTGAAGACATCATCGGGGACGGGGTATCCATTAACGGACAGCAATGTAACGGCAATCTGGTGGCTCGGAACTCTTTTGCGCGTTTCAGTGGCAAGAAACGCTCGTGGGGCGGAGAGAGCCTTTTCACACGGTGCATCGACGTGCAGGATATGTCGGACGGGAACAATGCTGTTGCCTTCAATTATTTTACGGAGGTGCCTACCTGCATTTGGCTCGATCGCGACGGAAGCCGCAACATCTTGCTCCGGAACAGGGCGCATGCCTGCCGGGATTTTATATTCAATGAGTCGCGGTGTGCGGAAAACATGGTGTCGGAAAATATAGGAGCCAATCTGGAAGGGATTGCTTATCAGACCGCACGTTACGAAACGGGGTGGACGGCCGATGCACAATGGACGAATAATGTGGCATTCCGTTGCAAGACGGGTTTCTTCATTCATAAGTCCCGGCGCGACTGGTTGCGCAACAACATCGTGTATGATTGTTCGGGGTATAACGTCGAGCTTTCCGATTCCGCATACGATTCCGGTCCTCATGTGTTTCTCGACAATTTGGTATATACACCAGGAAAGACGAAATCGTTGAAATTATGCGGTGGGGAAATGTCGTTACGCGCGTTTCAGACACGTCTCGGTGGAGAAGGCAATCTGGAGACGTCCCCCGGATTTGTCTCGACGACCTACGGACAAGAGAATTTCACGCTGAAAGAGGGTAGCCGGGCTAAAGGATACGGTTATGGCGGAGTGGATTTGGGGGCATATCCGGTGTATGGGGCGGTTCCGACGGGGCCGGAAGAGAGGAATGACCCTTTCGCAGTGCAAGCCGGTTTTGACGCGTATGCCTCACGCCTCGAAAGGGGAGCAGAAATGTCTTTCACAGTGCGGCTTTCACATGCTTGCCGGGAAGAACTGCGTTTGGCTTTACAGCCTGTGGCCGGAGAAGCGCGGGCCGGAGAAGACTTCATCCTTTCGACAGACGAAATGGTTTTTCTTCCCGGCGAGACTGCAAAGAGTTTTACGGTAGAGGGGGTAGGTTCCTCGCCGTATGATGAGTTGCTGGCTTTACGCCTTGTGTCTCATTCGGATGAGGTAGGCGTGTGTGGCGGTCTGACGGTGGTACGGATAAAGAAAAATATGGATTCAGAACCGGAGTCTGTGGACGGAAACGTACAGTATGATGAGGCTTGCCGGATTTTCTTCGAACGTGGAAGCGGAAAACTGAAGGTGGAATGGCCAGACGAGAAGTTTACAGTGGGTATTTACCGTCATGATGGCCGTTTGGTTCATAGCGATGGTCCGGCCGATGGAAGCTATGCTTGGGATATGTACCGTATGTCCCAGGGGCTTTACATCGTGAGTGTAAAGAGCCGGAAAGGAACGTCAACGAAGACTGTTTGTAAGTAACGTGAGTTCGATATAAGAAAAAAACGGGACACGCAAGCGGAAAACGGCTTTCCGACGGGCTTTTATTCGCTTGCTTGTCAAAGCATCGCCGCAACCTTGCGGATGTTTTCCAAGATTGCGGACAACTTGCCATCGTGCCGGGCTGTCTGCATATCGTAGTCGGATTGCATCCCCCGCCAAAATTCGGCATTTATACCCGTTGCCGCCTCAATTTTCAAGGCATATTCGGTGGTTATGGGGCGTTTGCCGTTTACAACCTCGTTAAACACGGAATATGAAACGCCTATCATTTGGGCGAATTTCCGCTGTGAAAGCCCCCGTGCCTCTAACTCGTCTTTCAGTATTTCGCCCGGATGTATGGGCGTGGACGGTTGCAACTCGTGCGGCGCATAAATTCTCTTTGCTGTTTCCATATCGATTACTTGTAATGGTTGCTAATATCCAACAATCGGCACACGGTTATTATTTGTTCGTTCACTACGTCCCTAACGGTAAATTCAAGTCGGTATTGTCGGTTTATCCGTACCGATGAAATGCCTTTTTTGTCTCCTTTCAACACTTCGTAATTAAGCGAATTGAGGCGGTACAGCATTTCAACATTGATGGCACGTTTAAGAGACGCGACCGCCTTTTGATACCCTTTTATAACTTCGGGCTGATAGCGGTGCTTTTTGTCGCTTGTGCGTCCTTGCTCGAACAATTCACGCAGGTAGTCTTTATCGAATTCTATAAACATAGTGCCTGGTCTGTTTGAGGGCAAAGATACCTATTTGGTTTGATATTCGCAAATTGTCGAACAAATTTATAATTTGTGTATCTGTCGGGAATCCGTAATCTCTTACACCTCCCCAGGAGTTTTGCAAAAAGACCTTTCATCTTTCAGATTATGGGGTAACCGGTTGTAATATACTGTATTACGGACTGAAAGATGCTTCAGGTATCTTTCAGTTTTCTTTCAGGGCAGAAAACGATGAAAAGTTCTCAGCCAAACGTTTTTTCAATCTCAGCCGAATGATTTTTCGTTTTCAGCCAAACGATTTTTCATTCTTAGCCGAACGAAATGAGGCGTGGCTGAAGGATGCCTGAAGCATCTTTCAGTTTATAATGCCAATGTAATGAGGAGATTATCGTGTAACCTGAAAGATGAAAGGTCTTTTTGCAAAACTCTTGGGGAGACAGATTTCCTGTTTCCGGAAAGGCTCTTCATGCGTTTGGAAAATCATGTATCGCAGAGTAAAATGCGGTTGTTGTCGGAGGAGATGTTTTGCAAGGGATACGAACGGTGCGAAAAAAGGTTTGGACGTTGAGTGTCAGTGGAGATAGAAGTTTATCTCTTAAGAAGAGAGCAACCCGATGATATATACAGTTGATAATAAGGTTTGAAGAAGCCCCAGACGAATTGTTATTGCATAACAAAAAATTCTTTTTTTCAAATGCTGCGAAAAAAATTCTTTTGGAATGGAGTTAAAATCAGTTTTTTTCCTATAACTTTGTGTAATGGTTGCTCTCTTCTTAAGAGATAAACCGATGGCAGAGCGTTTTCAAGACCGGAACACAATGCAGAAAGTACAAATGAAGAATACTGTTTAATTAAAGCTTATATCTAAATCTATGAATTGGAAAAAAAATCTCTTAAGCTTTCTTTTGGGACTGTCGGGAGTCTTTATGAAAGCACAAAACCCAGTCTCTTTTACTTCAGATCAGGGACTGTCGAATACCTGTATCCGTTCCATCATGGAAGACAGCCGGAAAAATGTGTGGATTTCTACGCAAAGCGGCTTAAACCGTTATGACGGTGTGAAGATGAACGTTTATCGGCATAAAAAAGGTGAAGCCGGAACTTTGGGGCATGACATGGTAAGTTGTGCGTTGGAAGTGGAACCCGGTTCTGTGCTTGTCGGAATGGAGTCCGGCGTGCAGATGTACTCTTATGATACGGACCGGTTTACCGATGTTCCTATTATCGTAGTCGGGGGCGACACCATCCATGCCCATGTGATTTCGATGACCAAACTGAGCGGAGATTCTATTTATGTCTGTACGGCCGGATACGGACTTTATCGCCTGTGTGAGGATGAGGATGGAAAGAAATTCCTGAAAGAAATGAGAGATTTTCCGCCGGCTAAGGTCACTCTTTTGCAAATATTTGAAGACCGTGAAAAGAGAGTCTGGTTTGTAGATGCGGACGGAGGGATACATTGTTCGAAGGGTGGAAAACTCCGTCGGGTGGCAAGCTATCCCGGGGCTATCGAACTTTGTCAGAGTTCGTCCGGGCATCTTTATCTGGCCACGGCTCATGACGGGTTATTGTGTTATTCCGAAAAAGAAAATCGTTTTTATGATGTTTTTCCGGAAAGCCGCCGTTACGTGATGGCTTCCATAAATCCCGGATTGGAAGGACAGATATTGATATCTACGGACGGTGACGGGCTGAAAATCTATGATGAAGCCACCGGACTTATTACGCAGAGCAATATCCGTACGTACGAATATAACCTGGCTACGTCTAACGTGAAGGATGCCATTGTGGACAGCGACGGGAATACATGGGTCGGAGTCTACTGGAAAGGCGTATTGGTGATGCCCGACATGGTGACCAGTTTTGAATACGTGGGGCGTCGCTCGGTACTGAAGAACACGATCGGTACGAATTGTGTGACGGCCATCACCGGCGACGGACATGGCAACCTTTGGTTGGCGGCCGACCACTGCGGGGTGTATCATCTGGCTCATGATGGCAGCAGCAGTGTCCATTTCAAACCGGGTGTGGTGAAGACGATGCCTTCCACGGTGATGAGCATGTTGGAGGATTCGGAAGGAACTTTATGGCTGGGTTCTTCGTGGTCGGGTGTGGCGAAGATGGACAAACATACCGGAGAGTGCGTCAACCTCGGCGCGTGGGTGAAGGACGGAAATAAAATACCGAATGCTTACACGATGGTGGAAGACGGTTATAAGAATATATGGATAGGGACGATGGGCAGCGGGCTGTTCCGCTACAGTTTGCTTACGGGAGAGTTGACACAATATAAGATGTTGGTCGATAATACGGTGGTCTATCCTTATCAGATTCTGAGAAATCCTTATGTAAGGGTGTTGTTGGTACATGGTGATTTTCTTTATGTGGGTACGGCTGACGGGTTGGAGGTGTTCACTTTGTCCAAAGGAGGAGACATCCGTTTACGGGGGCGGTTTATGCTTAAAAGCAGCGTGCGCGACATGAAAGTGGATGCCGATGGAGTGCTTTGGGCTGCCACGACATTAGGACTTGTGCGTTTCGACATCGCGAACGAAAGCGTGAAGACTTATACCGTGGAAGACGGGTTGCCTATTAATTCCACGTGTAGCGTAGAAATCGCTTCCGACGGGAAAATATGGGTGAGCACGGACGATGGCCTGACCTGTTTTAATACGGAGAAAGGAACCTTTGACAATTACCACATCGAAGACGGACTGCAAGGAAATGAGTTCAGCGTAAAGGCTTCTTTTTCTCAGGACGGGATGCTGTATTTCGGTGGTATCAACGGACTGACTTTGTTCCGTCCGTCGGATGTGGGGAAGCAAGCGGGGATGGAGAAAGTGGAACTTCGTATGGTGGATTTTTATGTCAACGGTAAGCCGGTGCATGCAGGTGACCGTTCGGGACATTACACGATTATAGACCGTTGGCTTCCGTTGGTGGACGAGGTGAACCTTTCCCATCGTGACAAGTCGTTCAGTATAGAACTTTCCACGATGAGTTTCAGCAACCGGCGTGTGACGTATTACTACTGTATTAACAATGGCGATTGGATTGCGTTGGAGTACGGGCAGAACCGTATATCCTTTATCAATATGGAAACGGGAACCTATCGCATACGTATGAAAGCCGAGGCATACGGGGAGTCGTCCGAAGTGAAGGAACTGACGGTGATGGTACATCCCGTATGGTATTTGTCCCCACTGGCCGTTATGGTCTATTTCGTGCTGCTTCTTTTTATCTTTTATGTGGTACTTTTGCAAGTCAAGGAACATTTCAAGGCCAAACGGATTCTTGAAAAGCATCGTCAGGTGGAAGAACTGAATGAAGCGCGTATTCAGTTTTTTATGAACATCAGTCATGAAATACGTACCCCGATGACGCTTATTCTCAGTCCGCTCATGAAGTTGATGAAGTCGGACAAAGACGAAACGCATCAACGCAGTTATTCGCTCATATATCAGAATTCCCAGCGTATTCTCCGGTTGATCAACCAACTAATGGATGCGCGTAAGATAGAAAAGGGACAGTTCCGATTGAAGTATCATAAAGTAGAGATGGTAGGTTTCGTCAATAATCTCTATGAGTTGTTCGAAACCACGGCTCATAATCGCGGCATTACGTTCACCTTTGTACATGATATGGAACGAATGGACGTTTGTGTAGATCCGCAAAACTTTGACAAGGTGGTGATGAACCTGCTTTCGAATGCGTTTAAGTTCACTCCCGACGGCGGTGTGGTCGCCATCGAGTTGAAAGACGTGAGCGGCGACATACCCGGTGAACGGGATTTCAGGCTTTCGGTGACGGACAGTGGTGTGGGCATTCCCGACCAGGAGAAGAGCCGGGTGTTCGAGCGTTTCTATTCAGGCAAATGGGGCGGAGATTATGTCGGTACCGGTATCGGATTGAATCTGACGAAATTGTTGGTAGAGCTGCATGAGGGGCGTATTTGGGCAGAAAACAATCCCGAAGGCCAGGGTACGCGTTTCATCGTGCAGATGCCTCAGGCGTTGGAGTTGCTGGAGGATATTTCGGATGACAAGATGCCTCAAGCTGTTTATTCCGCGCCCTTGGAGGCAGAGCATGTGGCAGAGACGGTAGCCGAATTGCCGGAAGAAAAGAAAGGAGGAAGTAAGCACGGACGTATATTGGTCGTGGAGGACGAGACGACGATACGGCGTTATCTGCATGGTGAGTTTGCCGGGGAATATCATGTCAGTGAATGCAGTAACGGGCAGGAAGCTTGGGATTACATTGTTCAGAACGTAGAGAAAGTGGATTTGGTCGTGAGCGATGTCATGATGCCGGTCATGGACGGTATTACGCTTTGCCGCAAAATCAAGGGGAGTTTCAATACGAACCATATTCCGGTGATTCTGTTGACGGCTAAAAGCGATGATGCCGACCGTCTGGAAGGATTGTCCACAGGGGCTGATGCCTATATGTCTAAGCCTTTTAATATTGATATTTTGCGGCAGACCGCAGAGAACTTATTGGTAAATAAACGAAGATTACAGGGTAAATACGGTGTAGCCCTACAGGAAGAGAAAATGGATAAAATAGAATTGGTGTCTCCGAACGACCAGATGATGGAACGAGTGATGAAGGTGATTAACGAGAATATTTCCAGTCCGGATTTGAGTGTGGAGTTCATTGCTGATAAAATAGGTATCAGCCGGGTTCATTTCCACCGCAGGCTGAAAGATGCCACAGGATTGACTCCACGCGACTTCGTACGGAATATCCGTCTTTCGCAGGCGGCTAAACTTTTGGCCGGGAAGAATTTCGATATTACCGATGTGGCTATCGCTACGGGCTTCAGGTCTGTATCTACATTCTCTACGTGCTTTAAAGGATACTTCGGCATGACGCCTACCGAATATGCCCGTAAGAATGCCAAGACAAAAACAGAGTCGGAAAGAGAAGAGGATGAGGACGTTACAGAGGGACTGCCATAAACTATGGTCTCTTACGTAACAAAAAACTATGTGAAATGTAATATTCGCACATTTGTTACAAAATAGCAAAAATCCGTTACGCAGGAATAAACAGAAAAGGTTTATTCCTGCGTATTTTTGTTCCAGTAAATTCTTTTTGTGAAACTAAAAAGTATGGAGAAATGTTACGAAGATTTTTGTTATTCATGTTAGTAGTCTTAGGGCTGGGGAGCGCGGCAAGGGCTACGAAGGTGTATGCGGACTTGTCCGCAAGTACGGCTGTGGGAAATGCGACATGGGATGCAACGGCAGGGGTGTTCGCGTGGACGCAATCTGCTTATGCTTATATGGAACTTGCGGGATTCCCTGCCGGTTTATCGGGTTATACGCAGTTAGTGGTGGTAACGGAGGATCCTACTCCTGGTAATGCAGATGATACGAATTCTTATCGGATTGATTTTGATTTGGGAAATAATAACGTTGTCAAAGGCAGTGAAATAGGGGCTGCTTATTGGTCCTATGGTACAAAGACCATTAATTTGACGGAAAAATTGACCCCAGAGCAATTGGCGAGTGTGCAACGTGTCCGTTTGAGTACGAATAGCAACGAAGGAAGCGTGATTCTTAAGGAAACTTATTTGGTGAAGCCGACCGTGTTTGATTTCGATGACAATGGTTGTGCCGTGTTATATCCGGGCGACTTTGAATATACGGGGGGATTGTCATACAATCCAGTGACACAAGAATTGACCAACGACGGGACGGAGGGAGGAACGATGTCTATTGCGTTCCCTCTTGAAGGCATTGATTTTTCACATGTGGTGAGAGTGTGGTCGGAGGTTGATAATACCACTTCAGGTTATTCACAAGTGCTCAGTAACTGTAATATCTTCCAGCCAGACGGAACCCCCGTGGGTAGTGGTTGGTATTCTACTCTTTTTGATATTAACTATAATGCATACCAAACAAGCGGGGCGACCGTTGGTTCCATATCTTTCTATGGAAATTCAACGGCAGGCAAGATGAAATTCTCCCGGATTATTATTAAAAAGGATATGTTATATGCTTATTCTGGGGGAGAAAGCAACTTGCAGGCTGAACCTTATTATGAGAAAGCGGGTGAAGAATGGGTGAAGAAAGACGCGACCTATAATTTAGGTATAGTGACGGAGACCGTTTATGGAGATGGAAATTCTACCCCAAACCGTTACATTGATATATCCGCGTATGACGAATTGAGGGTTTATATGTCAGAAGGAAATCCAGTGCGTGCTTTCTTCCTGAATCCGAATGGAGACTCTAAGATAGTGTCAGCTTCCAATCCGGAAAGTGGAATGGCATATTGCAAGTTTGATTTGAAGAGCATAAAAGACGAACTTGGTGTGGCAAAGTTGATTGGTGTTAAGACGCAGTATGGGCAGAAAGCGATAGTGCAACAATTGGTTTTGTATAAAGCAAGTGGTACTGACATTGATTACGTATTGTATGGCGAAGGTGATTATACGGTATCTGCTACTGCAGCTTTTAATGATGTAATGGCAAAGGTAATTGATGCTTCGGGATTGACAGAGAATACGGAATTGTCTTCTGCCAACCCGAACTGTCTCTTCCTCGTGTCCGATGCTTCCAAGCTCTCCAACGAGAAGAACGTGTTGGTCAAGGGAGAAGACGGCACTTATGCCTGTGCCAACCTGGCTTTGGAAAGCGGATACTCTTTCCGCACTCCATACAGCTTTACAGTAGAGGCTGCCAGTGTGAAGAAAACGGTAGGCCCCAACTTCGGCACATTCGTATCTCCTTTTGAAGTGGCCGTGCCCGATGGCTGCAAGGCTTACAACCTGACGGGCGTGGATGAAAACAACGTAGTGACAGGCGAGGAAACGGCAACGGTTGCCGCCAACAAGCCCGTATTGCTGGCCGGTGACGGCGAATGCACGTTTGAGGCAGAGGACGTGACCGTGGAAGCTACCCCCGCATCGTTGGTGAACGGCATCCTGAACGGTGTGTACGAAGCTGGCACCACGGCCCCGGAGGGCAGCTACGTGCTCCAGACGCAGGATGACGTGACGGCTTTCTACAAGGTGGCCGAAGGCGGGAAGCAGAGGGTAACCCCCTTCACGGCCTACCTCGCCTTGCCTACCGCTGCCGCTGTGAACGCCAAGTCGCTGTCTGTCAGCTTCGACAACGCAGGCACTACCCGTGTGGACGATGCCGCTGCCGAAGGGCCGGCCACTGTGGAAGCCGTTTACGACCTGCAAGGCCGCAAGTTGGACGCTCCGACAAAGGGCGTCAACCTGCTGAGGCTGTCGGACGGAAGCGTGAAGAAAGTAATCGTAAAATAAGTAATAACCCATAAAAACAAAACAAGATGAAAAAAACATATCAAGCCCCCGCAGTGGAGGTCATGGGATTGGATGGTGACAGGCATGTCATGATGGCGTCGAACTCGCTACCCGGAGTGAATGAAAGCCCAAGCGATACCGAATACGGTTCTCAGGCCAATGTGAGCATCTGGGACGATATATGGTGAAAAAGAAGGAATAAGTCTTTTCATATAATGTTAGTTAGATTTAGAATGCGGAGTGCGCTGGGAAGTGATTCCCGGCGCATTTTTTTGCATAAATGGAAGAAATGAGAGGATTTTGTTACTTTATCGCAAAAGTGTGATACATACAAAGAACTTAGAAACGGGCTTTTAGCGTAATTTTGCAAAGAAACAAAAAGGTTAGGTTATGAAAAGTAATATCGTGAAAATGTGTCTCAGTGCATTCTTCTTTATTGGGGGGATGATATTTGCACGGGCTATGCAAGTGGATTATGTTTCTTTTAAGCCGTCTGTAGGGGCTTTCTGTCTTTCGGCCGATGGCCGGGTTGCTACGATCTGTGTGGATACGGCGGATTATAAAGGAGTACGGCTTGCGGCTCGTAATTTGGGTACGGATATCGGAAGAGTGACTGGTACGGCGGCTGATGTCAGTCTGTCTTTGTCCTCAGAACGGGGAGTGGTGGTAGCCGGAACGATCGGCAGGAATAGGCAAATCGATGAATGGATGAAGCAAGGGAAGCTTGACGTGTCGGCCATTGAAGGAAAATGGGAAAGTTATTTGATACAGACGGTAGACGGAAATCTCGTGATGGCAGGGAGCGACAAGCGTGGTACTATTTTCGGCATATACGACCTGTCGGAAAAAATCGGTGTGTCGCCGTGGCATTATTTTGCCGACGTACCGGCGCAACGGCATGCAGAATTGTATGTGAAACCGGGACGTTATGTGCAAGATTCTCCCAAAGTGAAATATCGTGGTATTTTCTTGAACGATGAATGGCCGAGCCTTGGGGGATGGGCTTCCAAAAAGTTCGGTGGGTTCAACAGCCGTTTTTATGCGCACGTGTTCGAACTGTTGCTCCGGTTGAAAGCCAACTATATGTGGCCGGCCATGTGGGCCAGTTCGTTTTATGAGGATGACCCGGCGAACGGACAGTTGGCAGACGATATGGGTATCGTGATGGGTACTTCGCATCATGAACCGATGATGCGTCCGCATAAAGATTATACCAAACGCCGGAAGGAGGTCGGTCCTTGGAATTATGCTACGAATAAGGAGGGTATAGATTCTTTCTTCGTCGAAGGGGCGGAACGAAGTCGTAAGTACGAGAGTATCGTGACCATCGGGATGCGTGGCGATGGAGATGTAGCCATGGGAGGTGGCACGGATGAGGAGAATATGGCTGTATTGTCGGATGTCATTAAAGGACAACGTGAAATACTCGGACGGGTACATGGAAAAGACCCGGCCGAAATACCGCAACTTTGGGCTGTGTTTACGGAGGTGCAACGGTATTATGACAAAGGTTTCAAGGTGCCTGATGACGTGATGCTGCTTTTCTGTGATAACAACTGGGGATATATCCGTAGGGTAGGACCTTGGCTGGAACAGCGGCGTAAAGGAGGTATGGGATTGTACTACCACGTCGATATGAACGGCGGACCGTGGAACGACCGGTGGATTAATACCACAACCATACCCAAGTTGCTCGAACAGTTCAATTTAGCTTACCAATCGGGAATAGATGACTTGTGGGTTGTGAACGTAGGAGACCTGAAACCCAAGGAATTGCCTATTGATTTTATTATGCGTTATGCCTGGAATCCTGATGCGATACAGGCCGATGAGACAGATGATTACCTGCGGCAGTGGGCGCAGCAAAATTTCGGGGAAGCACATGCGGAGGCAATTTCAGGGTTGGTGGCCCGTTATTCCAAATATAATCTGTGGCGGAAACCTGAAGTGCAGTCTACGAATATATTCAGTGTGGTAAACCATTGCGAGGCCGACCGTGTGACGGATTTGTGGCGTACGTTAGCCCACGAAGCCGACTCGGTGGGACAACTCATGCCTCAAGCATATAAGGATGCTTACTATCAGTTGGTGCTTTATCCGGTCAAAGCTTCGGCCGGAGTGGCAGAAATCTATTTGGCCGCAGCAAAAAACCGGCTTTATGCTCGGCAGGGACGCGTGACGGCGAACGATTATGCGCGGCGAGTAGAGGAATTGTATGCGGTTGATACAGCCATGACCGCCTATTATAATAAGGTGTTGGCCGGAGGTAAGTGGGAGAAGATGATGAGCGACATTCATTTGGGATATACCAAATGGTCGATGCCTAAAAAAGATTCCGTTCCGCAGGTGGTATGTGTGAAGCCTTTGTCAAAGCCCACTATGGGTGTGGCTGTGGAAGGTTGCGAAACGGTATCGCCGGAAGGAGAATTGGAACTTCCCGTTTTTGATAATTTCGAGAATCGCAAGTATTACATCGACATCTTCAATCGGGGAACGGGGACATTCGATTTTAAGGTCAAGACAGACGAACCTTGGATGGACGTGAGTCTCCGAAAAGGGAAGGTGGGGACGGAATCCCGTCTTTGGGTCGGTATAGATTGGACGAAACTGAAGGTCGGAGAGACGGAAGGTATGCTTTATATTTGCCGGGGAAGAGAGCGTGTACCGGTAAGGCTTCGTGTCGTGAAAGCTGACCTGCCGGTTCAAGTGGAAGGACATTGGTTCGGAAATGCTTGTGGAAGTGAGTTTTCCGTTCCCGCATGGCAGTTTAGTGCTTGTTGGCCCGGACGATATGCAAAGTGGACTTTCCTGCCCGATTTAGGACGTGGAGAGGGATGTATGGGATTGTCTCCGGTCACGGCACCGTCGGCTACTTCTTTCGAAGACGCTCCGTGTCTGGAATATCAAGTGTATTTCCCGAAGACGGGGACACAGACCGTTTGTCTCGGTGTCCTTCCCACGCAGGATGTGATGCCCGAACGGGGGCTGCGATTGGCTTTTGGTTTGGATGGGGGTATAGTCCGTACGTTGGATGCCCGTCAGGGGTTCGTAGACACATTCAGTGAATATACCCCGAAGAACTTGAAAAAATCCCCGAAACTCAAACCGCTTCCACCGCGTAATAAAACATTGAAACTGATCAATGGGGATGGTTTCTGCCGCAATGAAATCTTCGACAATTTGCGTTGGCTCACAGCGGAGTTTGAGGTGGAAAAGCCGGGATTATATACGTTCAAGGTATATATGGTCGATCCGGAAATCGTATTGGAACAGTTGGTGTTCAACCCGGATAATACACACCCGAGTTATTTCGGTGCACCGTCGGTCAGACACCAGTAACGTTTGATAAGTATGAACCGATAAGAACGAGATATGAAAAGAGGAAAATGGAATTCGAGAATAGTGTGGGCCTTTGTTTGGGGAACCATTATCGTTTGTGGGACGCAAAACTCGTGGTCGCAAACCGCGATAAGTTCTATTTATAATGTGCCGATGGCAGAATATCCGAAAGTGGACGAGCAACGACGGGCACTCTTTCGTTTGTATGCTCCTGAGGCTCATGACGTGAAAGCAGATATCTGTGGAAAGAAATACCCTATGACGAAAGACAACACCGGGATGTGGACGGTAACGACCGACCCGTTGGTGGTGGGTTTCCACTATTACTTTTTCATTGTAGATGGGGTACAGGTAACCGATCCGGCTTCCGATTGTTTTTACGGGTGCGGACGTATGGCCAGTGGAATAGAGGTTCCGGAATCCCCAGAAGAGGCGGCATATTATACTTTTAACAAATCCATTGCCCATGGGCAGGTGCGTGAGTGCCAGTACTATTCCGAAGTGGAAGGGCAAGTGCGTCGTTGTTTTGTCTATACCCCGGCGGAATATGAGACTTCACCGAAAAGTAAATATCCGGTACTTTATTTACAACATGGTATGGGTGAAGATGAACGCGGGTGGCACGAACAAGGGCACATGGCCAATATTCTGGACGGGCAGATAGCAAGCGGGAAATGCAAACCTATGATTGTGGTAATGGATTACGGTGATTGCGGATACATTCACGGGACAAAAAAAGGAGAGACACGTGATGAGTTCGGTGCTTCTTTTGGTAATATCCTGTTGAGAGACATTATACCGTTTGTGGAGAAAACGTTCCGTGTAAAAACAGACCGTGACCATCGTGCGATGGCCGGACTTTCGTGGGGCGGGCACCAGACTTTCCAAATCACGTTGACCCATTTGGATCAGTTCGCACATATCGGGGCTTTTAGCGGAGCTATCCTGATGGCATCGGGACAAAATATAAGGGATGTGTATGGTGGAGTTTTTTCTGATGCTGATAAGTTCAATAAGCAAGTGCATACACTTTTCTTGGGACAAGGTACGGAAGAGGGTATGGGGTGCGATCGTATGAGCCAATCACTTAAAGAGGCCGGTATAAACCATGTATATTATGCCTCTCCCGGTACACATCATGAATGGCTGACGTGGAGACGTTGCCTGAATGAGTTCCTCCCTTTGTTGTTCAAGCAGTGAGGAGATGGAAGAAATTTATAGAAGAAGTTATAGAAGGTTGAATGAAAAAATAAGAAGATCACGAGATGAATACAAGGAGATGTTTGATTTTAGGTGGAGCCCTTATGCTTTCGCTTTGGGGCTACGGGCAAAGGCCATCTGCAAAAACTTTTGAGATGAAAGGCAATCCTATCATTACAGATAAGTTTACGGCCGATCCGGCTCCGTTGGTCTATGACGGAACCCTATACCTTTACGTGGGACACGACGAGGCGCGTGATGGAGAAATGTTCAATATCACGGAATGGTTGTGCTATTCCACGAAAGACATGAAGACGTGGACCGACCATGGGACGGTGCTGAAGCCTACAGATTTCTCGTGGGCCGTGGGCGAGGCTTGGGCTTCGCAAGTAGTGGAGAAAGACGGTAAGTTCTATTATTATACCACAGCACAGGCCGGCGATCCTTATCCCGGTAAGGCAATAGGTGTGGCAGTGGGCGATACTCCGACCGGACCTTTTAAGGATGCCATCGGTAAGCCGTTGATTACGGATGCCATGACACCGAATGGGAAAAGAGGTTGGTGGAATGACATTGACCCTACGGTTTTCATTGATGATGAGGGAACACCTTGGTTAAGTTGGGGAAACGGCACGTGTTTTTTAGTCAAACTTAAACCTAATATGACGGAGCTGGAGGGGGGGATACAGGTGCTTGATTTGCCTCATTACGTGGAAGGTCCTTGGTTGCATAAGCGGGGAGATTTATATTATCTGACTTATGCTTCGATGGGAAAGGGGCGTGAGATGATGCACTATGCCACGGCGGAATCTATCGGCGGGACATGGACTTACCGTGGTGCTTTGACAGGAATGGCGGAGAATAGTTTCACGATACATCCCGGAATCGTGGAGTTTAAAGGGCAATGGTATCTGTTCTACCATAATGCGTCGCTTGTGATCGGCAATCAGGCCGGAGCCACAGGTCGCAGGAGTGTTTGTGTGGACTATCTTTACTATATGCCGGATGGTTCCATGGCGTACGTGGAGCAGACGAAGGACGGAGTGACTCAACCTCCCAAAACGGCTGACGAAGTATCTCTGATGGTCAATCCTTATCCGGAGGAACCGAAAGAGGTAAAGAAGTATGCAGTAAACGCCGACGGTGCGGTAAAATAATCTTTATACGATGAAATGATGAAGAAAATGGAAGTTGGAAAAAAATTGTTGGCCTTGTCTTTGGGTTGGTTTTCTATGGCTTTGTCTGCACAAAATCCGATAGTGCAGACGCATTATACAGCCGACCCGGCACCGATGGTGTATCGGGACACCTTATATTTATATGTGGGGTGTGACGAAAAGGATGCTCCCCGGAATGCCTACCTGATGCGGGAGTATCGCTTGTATACGACTACGGATATGGTAAATTGGACCGACCACGGTGCGGTGCTTCGTACGAGTGTTTTCGATTGGTCGGCGGGAGATGCCAGTGCGGCACAGTGCATTGAGCGGAATGGCAAGTTCTATTGGTATATTTCTTCGCAGAACAAGTTCAAGCCCGGCTCGTCCATTGGCGTGGCCGTTGGCGATACCCCCTACGGTCCTTTTAAAGATGCTTTGGGATGTGCGTTGGTGACGAATGACATGACGACATACGCCAAGCACAGTTGGGACGATCTCGATCCGTCCGTGTTTGTGGACGATGATGGTCAGGCGTGGTTATATTGGGGAAATGGCGTGTGTTACCGAGTCAAGTTGAAAGACGACATGGTGTCGTTGGATGGAGAAATCGAGGTCATCGACCGGAAGGACGCTTCGTCTTTTTCAGGGGGCTTTACGGAGGCACCATGGATTTATAAGAGACAGGGGCGTTATTATTTGGTTTATGCATCAGGATTTCCCGAATCCATCCATTATTCCACGGCGAAGTCCGCCGGAGGAAAATGGACGGCACAAGGTGTGGTCATGCCGACGGAGAAAGGAAGTAACACCAACCATCCGGGTATTGTGGATTTCAAGGGGCATTCCTACTTTTTCTATCATAATGATGCCTTGCCCGGAGGGCACAGCTATTGCCGTTCGGTGTGTGTGGAAGAGTTTGCTTATGGTTCCGACGGGACGATTCCGGAATTGCACATGACGCGTGAGGGCGTGAAACGGGGTGTGGGCACATTGAACCCCTACCGCCGTACGGAAGCCGAGACTATTGCGTGGTCGGAAGGGGTGACTTCTGCTGTTTCGGCAGAGAGAGGAATATATATTACCGGGATACATGACGGAGATTACATCAAGGTGCGCGACGTGGATTTCGGTGAGACCGGGCCAAAAAAGTTTGTGGCAGCCGCTTCCAGCCGTTATCACGGTGGTGAGATGGAATTACGCATAGACGGACGCGACGGAGAAGTGATAGGTACGTTGCGCATTCCTTATACCGGAGAATGGGAGAATTGGGGAGAATTTGTTACGGATGTGAAAAGCGTAACGGGAGTACACGATTTGTATTTCGTGTGTAAAGGGAAAAAGCCCTATGAATTGTTTAATTTTGATTATTGGTGTTTTAAATGAAAAAGAACGATATGAAAATAGGTAAGTTAAGGCATTGTATCGGGGGATTGGTTGGGTTGCCGATGGTGTTGGCGGCACAGAACCCCATTGTGCAAACCATGTACACGGCCGACCCGGATCCGATGGTACACGACGGCAAGTTGTTTTTGTACACCAGTCACGACGAAGACGCGTCGACGTGGTTTGTCATGAACGAATGGAAACTGTATTCCACGACCGACATGGTGAACTGGACCGACCACGGGGCAGTGTTGTCCTATGAGACTTTCTCGTGGGCAAAAGGAGATGCCTGGGCAATGCAATGCGTGGAACGTGACGGAAAGTTTTACGCTTACGTTCCCGTGACGATGAAGTCGGGTGGCGGTGCCATCGGTGTGGCCGTGGCGGACAGCCCTTATGGTCCGTTCCACGATCCGTTGGGCAAGCCGTTGGCTCAGAGCAAACGGGGAGACATCGACCCAACGGTCTTCATCGACGACGACGGGCAGGCTTATCTGTATTGGGGGAATCCGTTCTGTTATTATGTGAAACTGAATGAAGACATGATTTCCTACAGTGGTGATATCGTCCGTGTCCCGATGACCGAGGAGGCATTCGGCAAGCGTGAGGGCAATGTGGCCGAGCGTCCTACGTTGTACGAAGAAGGGCCATGGCTTTACAAACGCAAGGACTTGTATTATTTGCTGTGGGCCGGAGGACCCATATCAGAGCATCTCGGTTATTCCACGAGCAAAAGCCCGACAGGGCCGTGGAAGTACGGCGGTGTGCTGATGCCGACCGAAGGACGGAGCTTTACCAACCACCCCGGCATGGTGGACTATAAAGGGAAAACTTACCTGTTCTATCACAACGGAGCTTTGCTCGGCGGCAGTGGTTTTACCCGTTCGGTATGTGTGGAACAGGCGGAATTCAATAAAGACGGTTCGATTGTTCCGCTGAAGATGACCGCCGGAATAGAGAAGGGTTTGGAGACGCTGAATCCTTTCCGCAAGACGGAGGCGGAGACCATCGCTTTTTCCGAATGGATGAAAGCATCCCAGAACGAGGAAGTCGGTGTGTTTGTCAATGCCATGAAGGACGGGGCTTATATTAAGGTGAGGGACGTGGATTTCCGCGAAGAGGGTGCTTCCCGCATCACGGCCCGTGTGGGCACGACGCACAACGGCGGTGTGACGATGGAAGTGCGTGCCGACAGTCGGGAAGGGCGGTTGTTGGCCACGTTGAAAGTGCCTATGACCGGAGGAGATAACCGTTGGGCGTTGGTTTCTTCCGAAATAGAACGGATTACCGGGGTACATGATTTGTATTTCATCTGCAAAGGCGATAAGCCCGGCAGGTTGATGTACTTCGATTATTGGATGTTCAGCAAATAAATAAAATCATAAAAACAGAGTCTCCATGAAGCATTTCTTGTATTTTTTTATATTTCTGAGTATAAGTTACGGGTTGCAGGCTCGTTCGTGGACCGCAGATAACGGTAATGGCACATTTACCAACCCGTTGTTTTACGATGAATTTACAGACCCGGACATGATTCGTGTCGGTACGGACTTCTATATGGTGGCCAGTTCCATGCATGCCATGCCGGGACTTCCCTTGCTCCGTTCCAAGGACTTGGTGAACTGGGAGTTCATGACTTATGTTTTCAATAAGTTGGATATGGGTCCGGAGTTCCATTTGGAGGGTAAAAAAGGCGTTTATGGCAATGGTATCTGGGCACCGGCCATCCGTTACCATGAAGGTCGTTTCTATATCTTTGTCAACGTGAACGACCATGGCTTGCAGGTGTTCACGGCAGAACGTCCTGAAGGTCCGTGGACGCACAAGAACATGGGCGGGCGCATTTACGACCTGGGTGTCCTGTTTGACGATGACGGGAAAATTTATGCCGTGCATGGGTATGACGAAGTACACCTTATCGAAATCAAAGCGGATTTCAGCGGTTATGTGGAGGGTAGCGACCGCGTCATCATCCCGAAAGGGAATGCCATGGGAGAGGGCCACCATTTCTATAAAATCAATGGGAAATATTATATCATCAGTGCCGACTATTCGCCGGTGGGGCGCATGCAGTGCGCAAGGGCCGACCGTCCGGAAGGCCCGTATGAGACAACGGTCATCAGCCACCGCGAGACGATGGGCGTGCAACAGGGGTGGTGGACGAAAGGCTACGGCTTTTGGTCGGACATCCCGGACGAGGGGGACAAGATGGAGTTCCAGTCACCTTCGGAGAATTATTTCAGTGCCGTCCCCTTGCACCAAGGCGGTATCGTGGATTTGCCCAACGGCGATTGGTGGGGCTTCTCTATGATGGACATGAAATCGGTGGGGCGTTTGACCTACCTTTCGCCCGTCACATGGAAGGACGGTTGGCCCTATTTCGGGGTGGAAGGAAATCTCGGGCGTTCGCCTCGTACGTGGTTCAAGCCCGATACGGGAGTAGATACGGAACCGAAGGCCGTATATGAAAGGGATGACGATTTCTCGTCTGGTCGTTTGAAGCCTATTTGGCAATGGAATCATATACCCGTAAGCGATAAATGGAAAATAACCAAAGGTAAGTTACGGTTGTATACGCTTCCGGCTCGCAGTTTCATGTTTGCCAAAAACACGTTGACCCAACGTGCTGTGGGACCTGAATCTACGGTGACGGTGGAAGTCGATGCCCGTGCGCTGAAAGAAGGCGACGTGGCCGGATTGGCTTTGCTTAATACCCCTTATTATTGGATCGGGGTGGTGCGTACGGATGAAGGTTTTATACTCCGTTTTTATGATATGGTAAAGAACAACCGGACGGATGAGCCGTTGTCTTCCCCGTACGTGTGGCTTCAAGCCCATGGGGACTTCGACAAGGACTTGGCTTCCATAGCTTACAGTACGGATGGGAAAGAATACAAGACCTTAGGGGGGAAACTGCGTTTGGGATACCAGATGCACACGTTCCAAGGCGTGCGTTATGCTTTGTTCGCCTACAATATGGAAGAGAGGGAGGGAGGTTATGCTTGCTTCGATAATTTTAAAGTAGATGAACCTTTTGCCGACCGTTCGAAGAACCTGCCTGTGGGTAAAGTCATTACGTTGACGAATTTGGCAAACGGAGAGCAAGTGTGGGCCAATCCTCATGGTATGCTTCATCATGTCGCGCCCGGGAACAAGGCTTTCGGTGGGCTGGGATGTCGTTTCCGCGTACATGACCGGGGACAGGGGCGAGTGGCTCTTGAATCTGCAGATGGTTCCGGCTTCGTCACTGTGACCGGACTCGGGCTTTCCGGGGATGTACGGTTGATGAAGCAAGAGACGGACGGAAGTCTGTTCTTATGGCAGGACATGTTGTGGGGGCATACGATGTTGCTTTCTTTGAAGACGAACCGTTATGTGGGGCTGAATCCATTGACGGGAGAGCCCTATGCAGCCGACTGGCCGGGAGCACGTCCCGACCGTAAAGAAGGAACCGTTTTTGCATGGACGGTGGTAGATAGAATGGATTGATATTATGGTTTGATTTATTAAAATATTATAATGATGAAAAAGGAACGAATATGGAGATGGCCGTTGGCATGTGCCTTGGCATTTTCTGCTGCGGCTTGGAGCGAGGCGGTGTCTTTGGAAAGGAACCAAGCTGAAGTGCAGTCTGTAACGTTTAAGAATCCGGTGGTCTGGGCTGATGTGCCCGACCCCGATGTGATTCGTGTGGGTGATTATTTTTATATGGTGAGCACGACCATGCACCTGATGCCCGGTGCGCCGGTGATGCGTTCCAAGGACTTGGTGAATTGGGAAACGGTAAGCTATCTTTTCGATAAACTGCATGAAACGCCAAAGTATGACATGGAGGAGGGTACGGTGTACGGGCGTGGGCAGTGGGCCACTTCGCTCCGTTATCATGACGGCAGGTTTTATGCTTTGTTTTCTCCCAATGACGTACCTTACCGTTCCTTTGTATATACAACGGACGACCCGGCTAAAGGGTGGACGTTGCACAGCCGTATGAAGCACTTTCATGACGCTTCATTGTTTTTCGATGATGACGGACGGGTGTATGTCTTTTCCGGTACGGGGTCGTTGACGGAACTGGAACCCGACCTTTCCGGGGTGAAGGAAGGCGGGGTCAACATGACTTTGCAGGTTCGCGATGAAGAAGAGAAGGGGTTGTTGGAAGGCAGCCGTGTGATCAAGCATGACGGGAAATATTATCTCCTGATGATTTCCTGGCCGAAAGGGGGAAAGCGTCGTCAAGTATGCTATCGTGCCGACAGGATTACCGGACCATACGAAAAGAAGGTCATTCTGTGCGATAATTTTGCCGGTTTCCCCTATGTGGGACAGGGAACGATTGTGGACGATGCCAAGGGGAATTGGTATGGTGTGATTTTCCAAGACCGGGGTGGCGTAGGACGTGTGCTGACATTGTCTCCCTGTCATTGGATAGACGGTTGGCCTATGTTGGGTGATGAAGACGGGCGGGTACCCGAAACGATGGAAGTTCCAGTGAAAGGAGGACCGGTCATCCCCTTGGTCGTAGGCGATGAGTTCGACGGGGATAAGCTGAAGATGGAGTGGCAGTGGAACCACAACCCCGTGGATGAGGCTTGGACACTGAAAGAACACAAAGGATTCCTACGTTTGAAAACCAATAAGGTCGTGTCTAATCTGTATGAGGCCCGTAATACGCTTACCCAAAGGATGGAAGGGCCGGAATGTAGTGGAAGTCTTGCATTGGAGGTCGGTGGAATGAAGGACGGCGACCGTGCCGGTTTGGCTGCATTCAACGGACACTCCGGTATTCTTACGGTAGAGAAAGAAGGGAAAGATTTGTTCTTGGTGATGAGTGAGGAAGTCGTTTCGTTGACGGATAAGGAGAAGAAAGTCACTGGGGTAGAACGTAAAGAATGCGCCCGAGTGAAGCTTCCCCGTACAAAGAAAGTGTATCTGCGTGTCGATGCGGATTTCCGTTTGAAACGGGATATTGCAGAGTTTTATTACAGCACGGACGGCAAGGATTGGACGAAGATCGGTTCGGATTTCAAGATGCGTTTCGATTACCGAAAGCTTTTTATGGGTACGAAGTTCGGGATATTCAATTATGCTACGAAGTCGGCCGGAGGTTACGTGGACGTAGATTATTTTCGGTATGAAAAAGCCGAAAAGTGAAAATCGCGATTAAGCGAGCGCAGAGGAAAGCTTGCTTGCCTCTGCCGAGCGGGAGCGATTTATGCAAAAAGTTAGTGAGATTGAAGAATAACATGGCAGAAAAAGAAACAGAACGATGAAAAAGATAATATTGGGCATTTGTATGATGTGCGCTTCCGTGGGAGGATGGGCGCAAAAGGATGGCGGAAAACCCGATCCGGATTTTTATGTCTTCCTCTGTCTCGGACAGTCGAACATGGAGGGGAATGCACGTGCCGAAATCCGGGATATGAACGGAGTGGACGAACGTTTCCGCATGATGGCTGCGGTGGACGATGCCGGACGGAAACGCGAGAAGGGACATTGGTATACGGCCATACCACCGCTTTGCCGTGCCAATACGGGACTTACTCCGGTGGATTACTTCGGGCGTACATTGGTGGCCACTTTGCCGGAAAATGTCCGTGTCGGAGTCATCAACGTGGCCATTGGCGGTTGCCATATCGAGACGTTTATGAAAGACAGCATATCCGGTTATGTGGCTCATCGTGCACCGGACTGGATGAAAGGGCCGTTGAAGGCATACGCCAATAATCCGTATGAGCACCTTGTGGAAATAGCACGGTTGGCTCAAAAGGATGGCGTGATAAAAGGCATCTTGGTTCATCAGGGCGAATCCAATACCGGCGATAAGGCATGGCCGGAGAAGGTGAAGATGGTCTATGAAAGTCTGTTGAAAGACCTCGGACTCAAGGCGAAGGACGTACCTTTATTGGCGGGGGAAGTAGTGCATGCCGACCAAGGCGGTGTGTGCGCTTCGATGAATAATATCATCCGGACGCTTCCGCAAGTGATTCCGACAGCGGATGTGGTATCCTCTGCCGGATGTACGTGCGCTACGGATTCGTTGCATTTCGATGCGGCCGGCTACCGTGAGTTGGGACGGCGTTATGCCGAGAAAATGTTATTCCTTTTAGGGAAGAATAGCCGTTAAAAATTGGAACTATATGCAAATGAACAAACTTTTAGGAACTTGCCTGCTCTGTGCTTGGGCATGGGGACAGCAGGCGAACGCGCAAGAGAGCATCAAGGTGGGCGACACGACCCGTAACATGATTACATACGCTCCCGAAGGGCTGCCTTACAATCCGCCTTTAGTCATTTCACTGCACGGACTGAACCAGGATGCCAACTATCAGAAAGGGCAGGCAAATTGGGAGGCCGTGGCTGATACGGCCAAGTTCGTGGTGGTCTATCCCAATGGAGTCAACAAGGCTTGGGACATATCCGGCGATACGGATATAAAGTTTTTGGAGACGATTATCGACACGATGTACAACCGCTACCACGTGAACCGCAACCGGGTGTACCTGTCCGGCTTTTCCATGGGCGGCATGATGACCTACCACGCCATGGCGAAGATGGGCGATAAGATAGCCGCCTTCGGCCCGGTGAGCGGCATCCCCGTGGATTACCGTGAGCCTTCGGGCACGCGCCCCGTGCCCATCATCCATACGCATGGCACGGCAGACAACGTGGTGTACTACGAAGGGGATGCCACTCATCCCGCCGGCGGG
>OHYP01000147.1_pt1 | contig 48994 bp, 36 predicted proteins | sample 1580341 | NCBI WGS metagenome assembly OHYP01 (sample SAMEA3882509, study PRJEB24775) | human gut metagenome | biome: human-associated habitat; feature: intestine environment; material: feces | place: Netherlands | collected 2009/2010 | reverse complement strand
ACTTAGGTCCTCAATTTAACTCGTTAGAGAAGTACGTAAAGCAAACTTTAAGCGATAAAAAGAAACTACCGCAAATCACCAAAGCAACCATACTTCCCGATCTTGAAAAGGATGGCACCGTAGCCAATACACTCAAGGTGGGACAAGAAGTAGTGGTGCAAATTGTTAAGGAGCCTATCTCTACCAAAGGTCCGCGCCTGACTTCCGAAATCTCATTTGCCGGAAGATATCTGGTGCTGATACCTTTCAACGACAAGGTTTCCGTATCACAAAAAATTAAATCGAGCGAAGAACGCGCCCGCCTCAAACAATTGCTGATGAGCATCAAACCGAAGAATTTCGGAGTGATCGTCCGCACCGTTGCCGAAGGGAAACGCGTAGCCGAGCTCGACGGAGAGCTTAAAGTTTTATTAAAGCACTGGGAAGATGCTGTTACCAAAATACAGAAAGCTACTAAATTCCCGACATTGATTTACGAAGAAACCAGTCGTGCCGTAGGCTTATTGCGCGACTTATTCAATCCTTCTTTCGAGAACATCCACGTCAACGACGAAGCCGTGTTCCACGAAATCAAGGATTACGTAACTCTTATCGCCCCTGACCGGGCAGGAATCGTAAAACTGTATAAAGGACAACTCCCCATTTACGACAATTTTGGTATCACCAAGCAGATCAAGTCTTCGTTTGGCAAAACGGTTTCATACAAGAGTGGTGCCTACCTGATTATTGAGCATACTGAGGCGCTTCACGTAGTAGACGTGAACAGCGGTAACCGCACCAAGAATGCCAACGGGCAGGAGGCCAACGCACTCGAAGTGAATCTGGGAGCTGCCGATGAACTGGCTCGCCAGCTGCGACTGAGAGATATGGGTGGTATCATTGTGGTGGACTTCATTGATATGAACGAAGCCGAAAACAGACAAAAGCTTTACGAACGTATGTGTGCCAACATGCAGAAAGACAGGGCAAGACATAACATCCTACCGCTCAGCAAATTCGGACTGATGCAGATTACCCGCCAGCGTGTGCGCCCGGCAATGGATGTCAATACCACAGAAATCTGTCCCACCTGTTTCGGGAAAGGCACCATCAAGTCCTCTATCCTCTTTACGGACACTTTAGAGAGTAAAATTGATTACTTAGTCAACAAACTGAAGATTAAGAAATTCTCGTTACACATCCACCCGTATATTGCTGCTTACATCAATCAGGGACTCGTTTCCCTGAAACGGAAATGGCAGATGAAATACGGATTTGGTATCAAGATTATTCCAAGCCAGAAACTCGCGTTCCTGGAATATGTATTCTACGACCCGCAAGGGGAAGAGATTGACATGAAGGAAGAATTCGAAATTAAATAAGAAAAGACGGCGAAGTAAATCAGAAACTTCGCCGTCTTTTTTATTTTTATCGCCAACTTTTCAAAATCATTGGCCGATACTTTAAAGAAACTCACCCTTTATATAGAAGCGAACCATCACTCACTCCCCTGCACATGCAAGGCGATAAATCTCTTTGCTATCCTGCTTCGTCAGCTTCACATAATTCCCTACCAACTCTCCTTTATTGCGGTGCAGACTATCTGCCAGACGGTCAATATCAGGGTCTTCAATACCCAGTTCTTTAAATGTCACAGGCAGAGCAAGAGAGCTAAAGAAAGCTTTCAGCTTACCAATACCCTCCAAAGCAACCGCTTTCTTATCTTCTGATTCAGGAACACCCCATACACGAACGGCATATTGAGCTATCTTTCCCACATTATGTTCTACCATCCACGTCATCCAAGCAGGGAAGATAACAGATAACCCCGCACCGTGGGTAACACCATAAATAGCACTGATTTCATGCTCCAGGAAGTGCGAAGCCCAATCTTCTTCACAACCTACACCACAAGTACCATTATGCGCAATCATGCCCGCCCACATCAAGTTGGCACGCGCACCGTAATCTTCAGGATTTCTCATTGCCTTGGGAGCCTCATTGATGATAGCCATCAAAGTGCCTTCACAAAGGCGATCTCCAATTTCCACCTCCTGAGTGTTCGTAAAATAACGCTCCATGATATGAGCCATCATATCGGCCACACCGCAGGCAGTCTGAAAGGGCGGCAAAGTATAAGTAAGTTCCGGATTCATAATAGAGAATACCGGACGCAAAACTTCCGGTACACGCAGGCTGAGTTTCTGCAAACCATCCAGTTTCGTTATAACCGTATTACCGGAGCCTTCACTTCCGGCAGCAGGAATAGTCAGCACAACAGCTACTTTCAGCGCTTTAGTCACTTTAGCCTTTCCGATATAGAAATCCCAGAAGTCACCTTCATAAAGCACACCTGCCGCTATGGCTTTGGCTGTATCAATGACAGAACCACCACCCACAGGCAACAGCATATCAGCCTGTTCACGGCGGCAGAATTCAATGCCTTCATACACTTTCGTATCTACCGGATTGGGCTGCACGCCCCCCATCAGGCAATATTCAATTCCTGCTTCCCGCAAAGACTGTTTCACCCTATCCAACAAGCCACTCCGTACAACAGAGCCGCCGCCGTACACGATCATCACTTTCCGCGCACCATGCTTCCGTGCCAGTGCACCGACTTGCATTTCCGTAGCTTTACCGAATACAAATTCGGTAGGACTGTAAAAGACGAAATTATTCATTAACGGATATATTTACTATAACGTTCGAAAAAGCGCTTGAACGCTCCCCATTTCATCAATCCTTTTTCAAAGGCAAAGATACCCAGGAGAGCACAGAATATTCCCAATAAGACATCAATCAGATAATGATGCCCCGAATAAACGGCCGTACACCAGATACCCACCATGATAAACGCGAACAATGCTATCAGCCAGCCTTTACAGCGGTTCATAATAGCATAAGCCAATGCCACAACCATATACGCTGCATGCAATGAAGGTACGGCAGCAAATACATTGGCATTACGCCCATAGATTGAATTGAAAATAGTGCATCCCATCAATTCATCGAAGCGTCCCAGCCCTGCTACATTTCCGGGAGTATCAAGCATAGCCTCAAAACCATAATTCATGGCATACCAAGGTGGTGCCGCAGGATGAATGTAATATCCCGCAAAACCAATCAGATTCACAAGCAAAAAGACCATTGCAAAGCGCAGATACATCCGGCGGTCTCCCTTCAGATAAAGCCACAAACCGAAAACAATAGGCACAGGCACCCAACAAAGATAGAACACGCCTGCAAAGAAGTCAGCAATCGACCAGTGATGTATGGCAAAGTATTCGCAAGGAATAAGTATCGTCCCATTCACAGATATACCGAAAAGGGATTTCTCCGCTTCATACAAACCCTGCACATCAATAGGATTCACCTGATAATTAGGATACACCCGCATCCAATCGTAGGAAACGCCAAAAATAATAAAAGGCAGTAACGCTACTGCCAGTTTACGGGTTGTCTTCCCAGCAAAAAACAAAACGAAAAACAAACCCGCCATCAGGAAATGCTCCGGACGGAGCCCGATACAAGTAGCCGTCAGCAACAGGAAAACCACCGTTATAACCACTACCAACATCGTTTCTCTCACCGGAGGAAAATATCTTTTTATCATTTATTCAAAAGTTTATAGCAATGTGCCAGACGGACAAAAGCTGTCAGATTAGCCAATACGGCAATGATTGCCAGAGGAACTATCAAGATTAACATCGGATCGAAGAGTGTGCAATCGGAGAAGATGCCACAGAACAAAGCTCCCAGACTGGTCAGCACTACTCGCTCAGGACGCTGCATAATACCTACTTTACATTCCAGTCCCAGCCCTTCGGCACGTGCGCGTACGTAACTTACCATCAGCGAACCGATCAAAGCAAGAAAAGTGATAATGGAACCCCAGAAATAACCTTGTAATATGAGATAATAGGATATACCGAACAAGGTAAACAGTTCACTGTAACGGTCGAGCACCGAATCGTACAATGCCCCGAAAGTGGAAGACATATTGCCAAGACGCGCCACACGGCCATCCATCATGTCAAACAACCCGGCGAAGAGTATCAGTCCGCCTGTCCATCCCACCAAAGAAAGATCCTCTTCCGAATCTGTCACTAACCCTGCATAAATAAATATACCGGCAGCCACAATGTTAAGTATCAACCCGGTAGTAGTAATAAAGTTAGGCGTAATGCCAATTTTAATCATGCCGCGCACAACGGGATTGATAATCTTGTATATCACCTGTTGCAGCCAATCTCTGTAATTCATGTTCATTCTATTTTTTCTCCAAACGTTGTTTCAGAAATCTTTTTAAGTTGTGGTTCCGGTAGACGAAGACCCGTTGCAAATAGTAGTTCCAGAAAAATGCAACCAGCAGGGCAACCGTAATTTTAGACAGGATAAACACATCATAGACGTAGTATCCCAGCAACCCGTTCACCCATTTCATTCCTGCCAGCCATTCTGTCAAAGCAAAAGTACCCCATGTATTGATCAGGATGCTCCCACCCCAGACTATGAAATACTTCAGCCCCACATGTATCTTCTTGCAGTCTTCCGCCTTAAATACCCATTCATAGTTGATTACACAATTGACAATACCGCCAACCACGGAACCTATAAAGGTGGCATATAAATAGTATATACCAAATAATTTCACCAAAAGAATAGTTATCAGAAAATCGACCACAGTAGCTATCTGTGCAGAAAGCTGCGCCTTCATAAAAAGCCACACTTCCCTGCGCCAACCTGCAAACCGACTCTGTTCTTCTACTCCATCAACCATCTCGCCACAATTAAAACAATGAAACCATACACTCCTGCCAATACGTCGTCCATCATCACTCCCACTCCACCCGGCAGTTTTTCCATCCGCCGGATACCCAGCGGCTTCAGAATATCAAAGAAGCGGAACAAAACAAATGCTGCCAGTCCATACCAGATATGACCTGCCGGAGCTGCCAGGAGCGTGATCCACACACCTACCATCTCATCCACCACCACGCGCGACGGATCTTCACCCCAGTAGGGTTCCAGACGGTCGGTAGCCCAAATACCGGCTACGGTGAACAGGGATATCAGTGCGACAGTCGTCCACAACAGACAAGTATCTGATATGAGTAAAGAAAGTCCGAACCAGATTAGCGTAGCGAGTAAAGCGCCCGCCGTGCCCGGAGCAAAGGGAGAAAAGCCTGAGCCGAAGCCCGTGCCTATCAGGACAGGGAAGAAGGAAGGTCTCCTCATAGAAAAAGATATAAAAAATGATAAGATGATAAGACGGTAAATGATAAGATAGCTCAATACAATCTCACCATCCTATCATTTTACCATCCTATCATCTTATTTTATGATTAGTCCAGATAGCTCGGTGATTTTTCACCCACCATCGTACGGATTGTTTCTTTCACCATTCTCCATTGAGTGAACAGATCATGAATCGGTTCATGCTCAAAGTCGTGCATCGGGCTCTTGCAGAAGAATGACAACCAAGTCTGGATTCCAGACATACCTGCACGCAATGCCAGATCACTGAAAATAACGAGGTCGAGTGCAATAGGAGCTGCAAGGATAGAGTCACGGCACAGGAAGTTTACTTTGATTTCCATCGGGTACCCCATCCATCCGAAGATGTCGATGTTATCCCATGCTTCCTTATTATCTTTACGGGGAGGATAGTAGTTGATACGAACCTTGTGGTAAACATCGCCATAGAGATCGGGGAATTTTTCAGGTTCGAAGATGTTATCGATAACAGACAACTTGCTAACTTCTTTTGTTTTGAAGTTTTCGGGTTGATCGAGCACTTCGCCATCACGGTTACCCAGGATGTTGGTAGAGAACCAACCGCTTACACCCAGCATACGAGTCTTGAACATCGGAGCAAGCACTGTTTTCATCAATGTCTGTCCGCTCTTGAAGTCCTTACCTGAGATGGGCACATTCATCTTCTTAGAGAATTCCCACATGGCCGGAGTATCTACGCACAGGTTAGGAGCACCCATGATGAACGGAGCACCTTCTGCAATTGCAGCATAAGCGTAGCACATACTCGGAGAAACCACTTCCGTGTTATTAGCCTTCATTGCTTCTTCCAAAGCAGCAAGCGACTCATGTTCTTTACACAACGGAACGTAGATTTCAGTACTTGCAGCCCACAGCACGGCAATACGCTCGCAGTTGTTGGCAGCCTTGAAGTTACGGATATCCTCACGCAATTGCTCTACCATTTCCCAACGGGTGGCAGCCTGCTTGATATACGTACCATTCAGACGTTTTGCAAAGTTGTGGTCGAAGGCAGCAGGCATCGGTTTGATAGCTTGCAATTCCTCTTTTACCAGATTTAAGTCTTTTTCTTTCAGGACTTCCGCATACATCGCGGCTTCGTATGCATTATCAGGGAAGATATCCCATCCGCCGAAAACAATGTCGTTCAAGTCTGCCAAAGGCACTACGTCCTTAATCAGCTTTTCGTCGTTGTTCTCCATGCGTATTGTGGCCATCTGTGTAATAGACCCAATAGGTTTTGCCAGTCCCTTACGAGCAGCCAATGTACCCGTTATCATGGTGGTTGAGACCGCGCCACCCACTCCGACTACCAGTACACCCAAACGACCAGTTGCCGGCTTAATGTTTTCTTTCATTGCCATTGTATCTTTTAAAGTTTAAAAAATTGCTCAAATTTAGGCTATTTTGTTCAATTGAGACTCGTCTTTTTATCCGATTTAATGTTCTGTTAGTAAGATTTAAGTTAAAAGGTCATATGCAAACTGATTCTAAGGCCGGATTTATCAATTCCGGGCAGATTTCTGTAAGTTAATCGCCAGACATAATCGAAGCGGAGCACCTTCAAAATATTCTCCACACCGACACCCACTTCCATATAAGGAGTATCCCCCATATAAGAGGTTGTGGCGGGAAAACGAAAAAGATTATTGCTGACCGTCGGGTTATTCTTGTCGCTCAAATTCCCGTACAATCCCCGGAATGAAAGGACTTCACGCCATTTCAACTTTTTCAGCAAAGGCACGCGGTTGAACAGAAAGCCATTTAGATAATAAGTAACGTCCCACGAAGCATATTCATCGTTCATAAACTCCATGGCATTCATCAAGGAGTAAGACTCCGGCTGAATGGTATAGGAGAGGTTGGCGTTCGGGATAATCAGTAACGGGAAAGGTACTTTATTCCAAACTTTCCCGGCTTTCAGGATAACGTCGGTATAGCCGAAGGCCGAAAACCAGAAACGTTTCTGAAAACCTGCCTCTGTATATTGATAGGTATAATCACCACCCAACACTCCTTTTGCAGCCATCGTATGCGAAAGCGAGAAGACCGGAGCATCCAGCGATACCGGAAAACGGTTCCATTGCGTCTGAAAGAATTTTTCATTCGGCGCATAACGCAATTTTACTTCAAACTCGGCATTCGATATTTTCTTCACGGGCGTTGCCATCTCATCCTGCTTCAGGAAAGGGATAAGATACGAAGACTCATCCTGCCGGAAGCGGGAAGTGAGCTGAAAGGAGAAACCGGAATGGAACTCATTGGTATAAGTCAGTTCCGCCTTGCGCTGATAGCCTATCCGGTCGTCCTTCTGGCGCTTTAAGCTCAGAAATACGTTGTCCTGACTGGTATAGAGGTAATGCTGTCCGTATTGGTTTACATCCGAGGTATATCGTGCTTTCAAAGAGTGGATAGGAAATTCGTTGGCATACTCCTTCTTCTTATGGAAAGAATATTCCACTTCCGCCATTCCCTTCATCCGATGGTCTTTGAAACCGTAAGCCATGTATCCTTTATAGAATAGGTGCGGATTGAGCCACGCCGTAGTCATACCTCCCGCACGCAGACGCACACCTTCCAGGGTGTTGCCGCTTATGGTGGTATTCATCATACCTATATAGAACAGGGGTTCTTTCTCTTTAGGCGCGGGTATATATCCGGTAAACAGCACTTTCAAGGTCTTCTCCGTCCAGTAATAGACAGGATACGTGCGAAGCTGCGCCATCATTTTATCAACGGAAGTTTCCTTCTTGCTGACTTCCACCTGACGGTTATCGTCCCAGTAAGCTTCCGTGCGATGCGTTGCTTCGGCCGGCTCAATCACTTTTTCCGGCTTCTTAAAGGCCGAAAGGGCATCCGCAGAAGGTTCATACACATAGTTCCTGTAATATACATCCCGCTTGGCATAGATACCGTCACTGTTGTCCACCAGCTTGAATTCGGTGGTGATATGTTCGTCAACCAACTGGCGCGTACCGTCTGCCTCACGGGTAAAGTTCTGTTCAAGAGACATATAATCCACAAAATTCAGATTGATTTTCTGTGGAAAGTTCATGATGGCACGACGCACGAAATAGGTACTATCCAAAGTAACGTACAAGTGTCCCGTAAAACCGAATGACTCGGAATTGAAGGGTACGAACGTCAGGTCCACACAAGGCTGGCCCGCTATCGTAAGCGTGTCCATCAGATAATATTTATAGAATGAAGGGCCCAGGGAAGAGAGCGGACTTACGAACTTATTGGTGAACAGCGTGATGTTGTTCTCATAAATATCTACATCCGTCATCGTCACACTGATGGCTTGCTCCATGCCTTGCTGCGAAAGCATTTCATCCACACCGGCCTGTCGGCGGGCATGTACGCGCTGTTTCTGACTTTTGGGAGATTTGCGGTAATAGTCCGTAGCCAGCAGCTCACGGTTAGAAACGGCAAGCACGGGCTTTCCCGTAACGGCGGAAGTATCCACATAGTCCGTCAGGAACTTGAATTTACGATAAAGCCACTTCTGCTGCTTTACGCTGTCGAAGTTGTTAATGGCAAAGGTCATCTTCTCATAACGATCCCGTTGCCAGAAGTCCAACTCTTTGGGCGAATAGTCATCCCGATGTTCTATCATTTGTCGCACAAATTCCACGGCGGGATTATCTTTTTTCTTATATCGCTCCCGTTTGGGCTTTACCACCACTTCATTCAGGGCATACGTTACCGGCGAAAGGGCGATGGTAAGACGGATACCTTGTGCCGGATGAATAAGACGGGTATATTCATTATATCCAATGGCAGAAATAACCAGCACGGCTTGGGGGCGGTAGGTCTTGAAAGAAAACTGTCCTTTGTCATCGGTCATACCTCCTTCGGTAGTACCTTTCAGATACACAGATGTATATGGGAGAGGCTCACGGGTTAACGAGTCTGTAACAACACCTTGTACCACATATTGTGCTTGCAGGGGGAAGCTCATCCAGCAAAGGCTGATGAACAATAAAATCCTTGAAAAAGTAAACCTCATACCTATTCATATAATGTTGAAAGATAAATGATAGTTTAGCGGGCTATATAGCCTATTGATATACGGACTATCAGAAATCACGCCGCTAAATTATCATTTATCCTTCTTTTGTGCCCGCAAAGGTACGCAAGAAAACTTTTTCAGAAAGTTCAGTTTTACTGAATAAATGTTCTAAAAAACCACTTTTGCACGAAACACTTCCCATTGCAGGCTGTTGTATATGTCTTAAACGACGCCAAAAGCATCGAAAACCAATTAATAACCTAAACAACTTAATTATGGAATGGATAATAAACCAGCTCAGGGAGCGCCCCGAACTTGCCATATTCCTCACCCTGTTCCTGGGGTTCTGGCTTGGCAAGCTACGCATCGGGAAGTTCAGCTTGGGGACGGTCACAAGCGTATTGCTTGTAGGCGTATTGGTAGGACAGTTGAAGATCGACGTGCCAGGCCCCATCAAATCCGTGTTCTTTCTTCTCTTTCTGTTCGCCGTCGGGTATAAAGTAGGGCCGCAATTCTTCCGCGGACTGAAAAAAGACGGACTCCCCCAGGTAGGCTTTGCCGTACTGATGTGTGTATCCGTATTGGTAGTGACCTGGCTTCTCGCCCTCGTAATGGGCTACAATCCCGGCGAAGCCGCCGGATTACTGGCAGGTTCGCAAACCATCTCCGCCGTCATCGGAGTAGCCGAAGACACCATGGCAAACATGGGACTGGACGAAGCGCAACGCCAAAGTTATATCAATATCATCCCCGTATCATACGCTGTGACTTACGTTTTCGGTACGGCAGGTTCAGCCTGGGTGCTCTCCTCCCTCGGTCCCAAACTATTGGGCGGACTGGAGAAAGTTAAAGCTGCCTGCAAAGAGTTGGAAGCCAAAATGGGTAGTTCCGAGGCAGACGAACCAGGCTTCATGCACGCCGCACGTCCCGTAACCTTCCGCGCCTACAAGATAGAAAACGAATGGTTCAAGCAAGGCCGTCGGGTGATAGACTTGGAAATGTACTTCCAGAAAGATGGCAAACGCCTGTTCGTAGAGCGCCTGCGCAAGCAAGGAGTCGTTCGAGATGTATCCCCGAATACCGTATTGAATATAGGAGACGAAGTCGTTCTCAGCGGACGCCGTGAATTCGTTATCGGCGAAGAGGACTGGATAGGCAATGAAATACAGGACGCACAATTGCTCGATTTCCCGGCAGAGACGTTACCTGTCACGGTCACAAAGAAAACGTTCGCCGGAAAAACAGTGGCGAATATCCGCCGGCACAAATTCATGCATGGCGTCAGCATCCGCAGCATCAAGCGTGCGGGAATTGAAATACCCGTATTGGCACAGACCAAATTGGATGCCGGCGACGTCATCGAAGTAGTAGGCACCAAGCAAGAAGTGGAAAGTGCCGCTGTACAAATAGGATATGTGGATCGACCTACCCACCAAACGGATATGATATTCGTTGGATTAGGAATTCTGATAGGTGGTTTGTTCGGTGCATTATCCATCCACATCGGTGGTGTTCCCATCAGTCTGAGTACGAGTGGAGGCGCATTGATAGCCGGATTATTCTTCGGTTGGCTACGCAGCAAGCATCCTACGTTCGGACGTATCCCCGAAGCTTCCCTGTGGGTACTGAATAATGTAGGGCTGAATATGTTCATCGCTGTAGTGGGAATAGCCGCCGGACCGAGTTTCGTACAAGGCTTCCGGGATGTCGGACTCAGTTTGTTCATTGTAGGTGCCATAGCCACTACCCTGCCGTTGATTATCGGTTTGTTGCTTGCAAAGTACGTCTTCAAGTTCCATCCCGCCATTGCCCTGGGGTGCTGCGCCGGAGCACGTACTACAACAGCCGCACTGGGAGCGATACAAGATGCAGTGGAGAGTGAGACGCCTGCGCTGGGTTATACGGTGACGTATGCCGTAGGAAATACCTTATTGATAATATGGGGTGTTGCCATTGTGCTCATGGTTTAAACGATAAATCTTCATCAGATGAAGAGCTAATATCTGCGATATGGAGAACTAATGTCTGCGATGCATGAAACTAATCCCGGAGATGCATATAATTATTCATACAACAATTGTTGCAAGAAAGTATTATAACTATTGTAAGATAGTATAACAGCTATTGTAAGAAACAATAATAATTATAGTATGAATAATTTCTTGCAACGCAGAGATTAGTTTCCTGCAGCCGCAAGATCAGTTTACCGCACCCGAAGAATTTATAAGATACAAACTTAAACTTAACAATATGGATACTAAGAATTTTGAAAAGAAAATGGAGACCATCAGCCCATTCGAGCTGAAAAACCAATTGATCGATATGGCCGATGAAAGCCTGAAGAAAACTGCCCGCACGATGCTGAATGCCGGACGCGGTAACCCTAACTGGATAGCTACCACTCCTCGCGAAGCCTTCTTCCTCTTGGGACAGTTCGGACTGGAGGAATGTCGCCGCGTCATGAACCTCCCCGAAGGCATCGCCGGCATCCCTCAAAAAGAAGGCATTGCCTCCCGTTTTGAAGCCTTCCTCAAAAAGAACAACGCCGCCCACGGTACCAAACTCCTGGAGCAAACCTATAACTACCTGTTAATGCAACATGCCGCCGACCCCGACTCCCTGGTACATGAATGGGCAGAAGCCGTCATCGGCGACCAGTACCCTGTGCCCGACCGCATCCTGCACTTCACTGAAATACTGGTGCAAGATTATCTGTCGCAAGAAATGTGCGATAACCGCCCTCCACGCGGCACATTCGACCTCTTTGCCACCGAAGGCGGAACCGCCGCCATGTGTTACCTCTTCGATTCCCTCCAGGAGAACTTCCTGCTGGATAAAGGTGACGGTATCGCCCTGATGGTGCCCGCTTTCACCCCCTACATTGAAATTCCGCAACTGAGCCGCTACCAGTTCAACATGATAGAACTGCATGCCGACCGTATGACGGACGACGGGTTCCACCTTTGGCAATACAATGACAAGGACATCGACCGCCTGAAAGATCCCTCCATCAAAGCGCTCTTTGTGACCAATCCCAGCAATCCGCCTAGTTACGCCCTCAGTCCGGAAACGATGGCACGCATTGTCGATATCGTGAAGAATGATAACCCCAACCTGATGGTTATCACGGATGATGTATACGGCACATTCAGCCCGCACTTCCGCTCATTCATGGCTGAACTTCCGCACAATACGCTTTGTGTCTATTCCTTCTCCAAATATTTCGGAGCTACCGGTTGGCGTGATGCCGTCATCGCCCTGCACGAAGACAACATCTACGACAAGCAAATCGCCCACCTGCCGGAAGATAAACGCAATGCGCTGAACCGCCGTTACTCAAGTCTGACTCTGCATCCCGAAAAAATGAAGTTTATCGACCGCATGGTAGCCGACAGCCGACAGGTTGCACTAAACCATACCGCCGGCCTGTCATTACCCCAACAGATGCAAATGAGTTTATTCGCTTCCTTCGCCCTGCTGGATAAGGAAAATAAATATAAACTGAAGATGATGGAAATCATTGAAAAACGTCTGCATGCCTTGTGGGATAATACGGGATTCACGTTGATAAAAGACCCACTCCGTGTAGGGTATTATACAGAGATCGACATGCTGGTATGGGCAAAGAAATTCTATGGAGATGATTTCGTAGAATACCTGAAACGTACCTACAGCCCGCTGAACGTCGTATTCCGCCTAGCGAAAGAAACGTCTCTCGTCCTGCTGAACGGCGGTGGTTTCGATGGTCCGGAATGGAGCATACGCGCCTCGCTTGCCAACCTGAACGAAAAGGACTATGTGGTCATCGGCCAGGGCATCAAGCGGATTCTTGACGAATACGCAAAGGCATGGAAAAAGACTACGGAAAAATAATGCGGAACCGTGTCAACCCATCACTATACGTGCGTAGAGAGAACGTACACCCATGACGGGTAAGCACCTCGCGAATAAACACCAGACCGATTCCCTGCCCGTTCGGTTTAGTGGAAAAGAAGGGACTGAAGAGCTTTGCTTCAGTCTCTTTTGTTATACCGGGGCCATTATCTACCACTTCAATCGTGGTAGGAGCGATTGTACGGACTACAACCCTACCCTGCTGGATCGTTCCTTCGGGCGCATGTTCGATACTTTCCGCAGCATTCTTGATAATATTCACCAATACCTGTTCCAGCAATGCCGCATCAAAGCGTACCGGTTCCAGCTTCGGATCACATTCCAGCCAGAGAAGAATATTCCGGTCGTTGCACATACCCTCCATAAAGCGTTTACACGTGGAAGCCAGTTCATTCAGTTTGCCCGTAACCAAGGTGGGCTCAGGAATTTTCACAACATCGGCAAAACGGGTGATAAAGCGGCTCATGGAGAAACAACGTTCGGTACAAATGCGCATCACATCGCAGATATCCTCCATATCCTCTTCGGTGGAAAGGGCTTGTTCCACAGTATCAAGGGTAGATGTAATACCCGCCGTCGTATTGTTCACTTCGTGCGCAATCATGCGGATCACCTTCTCATACGCTTTCTTTTCAGCACGCATCACCTCGTCCGTCATCTTCTCTATCAGATAGAAAGGATGATGAAAACCTCTGTCGATAAAGGAGGAATGGGTACATTTATAGATATTCGAGTCATTCAGACGCACTACTGCCGTCTGATCTTTTGAGATATTCGCCAGTTCTTCAGCCAAAGGAGAGTCTATATTCTCTATTTTCTTTCCCATAATCTCTTCCAGACGTACTCCCATCATCTTCAATCCCATCGGATTAAGCTGGGATATTTCACCGTTCAGTGTGGTAATGACAACTCCCATCGGCGAAGCCTGGATTAGCAAGTCCAGAAAATGGTTTTGCTCGCGCAGACGCAAACGTTCGTTCTTCAATTGCTCCATCATACGGTTGAACACATTTACAATGCGGTCCGACTCGTATTGCCCTACTTTGCTGAGCCTGCTGCTGAAATCCTGTTCGCGCAGCAATTCCATGCCGCTGCCGATAATATTCATCGGCTTCACGATTTTACGGTAAAAGACAACCAGAAACACCAAGATACACGCAATGATCCCCTCTACAATGTAAAGATGCAATATCTGCATCCCCTTCGCCAAGTAGAGAAGAGCACCACCTAACCCCAAGAGGAAGAGGACAAGTATGGAGAAATAGAACTTTATTCTCACGATAGTAGTGATTAGGAGTTAATGATTAAATCACTTTTCATTAACCGTTATATTAAACTTTTCCAGTCGGCGATAGAGCGCGGCACGACTGATGCCGAGTGTCATAGCTACCTGACTGAGATTTCCCTTATGGCGATCGAGTGCCTGCAAAATAGTCTGACGCTCTATTTCATCCAGCGTCATGCCTGCCAGAGACGATGATTCCGAGGCCTTCACCGGTTCATCATGACGCAGATATTGTGCATCGAAATCCGAAGCATCCAGTGTCGGCTTCCCGCTGACGAGAATCGTACGCTCCACAAGGTTCTTCAATTCACGGATATTTCCCGGATAAGGCAAACGGGAAAGGAAGTTCAAGGCATCCGCCGAAAATTCCGTGCGGGGTAGTCCGTTGATCTCTGCCTGACGGTCGGCAAAGTGACGTGCCAGCAAAGGAATATCTTCACGGCGTTCGCGAAGGGCAGGCAGCTTAACGGTTATCAGATTGATACGATAGAACAAATCTTCGCGGAATGTACGTTCCGATACCATCTTGCGGAGGTCGGCATTGGTGGCGGATACCACACGGATATCCGTCTTGCGGGGACGGCTGTCACCCAGCACTTCAAACGTCTGATCCTGCAATACACGAAGCAGTTTCACCTGGCAGGAAGGATCAAGGTCACCAATTTCATCCAAGAAGATAGTACCCTTGTTGGCAAGTTCAAAGCGCCCTACACGGTCTGTTGTCGCATCCGTAAAAGCACCTTTCTTATGACCGAACATTTCACTTTCAAAAAGACTCTGCGAGATACCGCCCAGATTGACCTTTACAAACGGCTGTTTCACCCGCTGGCTGTTGATGTGGATGGCTTCGGCAATCAATTCCTTACCTGTTCCACTCTCACCGGTAATCAGCACCGAGGCATTGGTACGAGCAATGCGCGCCACCGTATTCAGTACTTCCGTCAACCCCTGAGATTTTCCGATGATATGGCTGCGGTTCAGTGTCTCACTCTGCTCTTCCTGTACATCTTTCGAAGCAACTGCAGTCAGTTCAAGAGCTGTCTCGATGCGTTGCAGCAAAGCAGCATTGTTCCACGGCTTCGTGATAAAGTCGAACGCACCGGCCTGCATACCTTGCACGGCGAGCTGTATACTTCCCCAAGCCGTCATCAGGATAACAGGTACATCGGGACGGAATATCTTCACTTGTTTCAGCAAAGTCAATCCTTCTTCTCCCGTTGTGGAAAGGGTGAAGTTCATGTCCATCAAAATGAGGGAGGGTGCCTCGGCACGTACCACATCCATTGCTTCGCGCGGTCCAGGAACAGTCTGCGCTTCATATCCTGCACGTTTCAGCATAAAACTGAGGGAAGAACGCACGGCACTATCATCGTCGATTATCAGTATCATAAGATTTCGTTGTTTTATGGTTTGCAAAAATAAACGATTTCACACAGAAAGCACAGAATAACACTATTTTTTTCAATAACAAGCAAAAAACGGTTATGAGTTATAAGTTATTATTCATAACTCATAACTCAAGCTCAGTCTCTTACAATTTCTTCAAAGTCCGCCTCCAGTTCACAATTCCGTTCAAAATCCCAAAGTGTCAGACTGCGGATCTGATAGAAATAGTACCAATAATAATAAAGTTCGGAAATATGTTTCTGTCTCGCTTCATCTTTTGATTTCTGTGCGTCGTTCAGGTCCAACGTACTGATTTGTCCGATCATAAAGGTTTCTACACTGGTTTTATAACGTTTCTCGGCAATGCCGTCCGCTTCCTGGGCAATACCCAACTGTTGTGCCTGGTTATTGAAGTTCGCTACGAGCAGGAAGATATCCTGATTGAAGTCCATCTGTTCCTGACGGATTCTGGAAAGCACCACTTCACGGTTACTCTTTGCCACACGTACTTTTCCTCGGCGTTTTCCCCAGTCCAAGATAGGAACTTTCACACCTACCTGTACAATCTGGTTATCGAGCAGATCTTTGTAAGCGGAAGTAAAATCACGATTCTGTCCCGTATACCCCACGCTGGCAAACAAGTCTATGCTGCGCAGATTTCCACGGGCCGTAGCCACTTCATAATCTGCTTCCAACTGGCGGCGACGGATATTCTGTGCAAACGAGTTCCGATCCAAAGCCTTGTTCAATACAAGATTATATTCCATCTTCATATCCGGTGCCGAGCTCGGCAATATTGGATTCAGATTCTCGTCCTCCGACAAACCGAGGAAGGAACGCAACTGGAACATCTTCGCATTCAGGTTACTCTCTGCTTCCGTCACGTCCGCCTTGCCCTGCAAAGCATTCAATTTCAACTGTAACAGGTCATTTTCTGAAATCTGCCCCATCTTGCGCTTTGCCATCGCCACTTCATAGAGGCGGTCGGCATTCACTTTATTCTGGTGAGCAGTTTTCAGATTTTCTTTAGCCAGCAGCAGATTGAAGAAATAAGTGATTGTCTTCATCGTCACCTGTTCCGTAGCCGTGATAAAAGCAGCTTTTGCTTCTGCATATCTCACCGGTTCGATACGGCGGTTCCACTTCAAGTTATTCACTCCAAAGATAGGTTGCGTCAATTCCAGACTGACGGGGACGGACATAAATTGTTTATCTCCTCCGGAACCCAATTGCTTAATGTATTCAAGAGAAGAGGCAAGTGACAGTCTACCACCCGTAAACCATAAGTTCTGGTCTATGGAGAGCGTTCCGGAAAGTCCCAAGGTATTGTTACGCACGAATGAGTAGGAGCCATCCGAGTTTTGATATCTACTGTAAGATTTATTGTAATTAGGTAAAGTACCGTTCAGATTCACTTCCGGTAACAGGTCGGCACGGAAAGTACGATATTCCCAGTATGAAGTCTTCAATTCATTCAGCGCTACGGCGGCATCCACTGACTGGGTACGTGCCAAAGCTATCGCTTCATTTAAAGTGATGAGACGTTCACGTTCGTTTGTCAATGTATCGTTCTGTGCAAAAACGGCGAACGGAAATAGCATCCAAGCTGCGAGTAAAATATTCCTTTTCATGTTTATCAAAAAATAGTTGTAAACAGAAAAGCAAAGAGCGTGCCAAAGCGCCAGGATGCTTCTGGGCAGGGATAGGTGTTCATTATCGGACAGTGAGGATGTCCATTTCTGAACGGTGAGAGAAATATGAAGTATTAAGTATAAGCTACGCTGTGACTCTGCATAGCTATACTTAATACTTAATATTTAATATTTAGATTAAAGCACTCCCTTCGAACTCGGCAATTCAAAGTGATAGATATCCCTCTTCACCGCCATCTTTATAGCGCGGGCCAGCGCTTTGAAAATGCCTTCTATCTTATGGTGCTCGTTCTGGCCTTCCGCTTTTACATTCAGATTCATCTTGGCAGCATCGCTCAGGGATTTGAAGAAATGCAGGAACATTTCTGTCGGCATTTCACCAATCTTTTCACGAATGAACTCTGCATCCCATACCAGCCAGGGACGTCCGCCGAAGTCCAGGCAAACCTGGCAAAGGCAGTCATCCATCGTCAGGGCATAGCCATAACGCTCGATACCACGCTTATTTCCCAATGCCTGATAGATGCAATCGCCTAATGCAATCGCAGTGTCTTCTATGGTGTGATGCTCATCCACTTCCAAATCACCTTTCACATGGATCGTCAGGTCCAAACCGCCATGCTTGCCTATTTGTTCCAGCATGTGATCGAAGAAACCCAGTCCGGTATGGATGTCGCAGGCACCGTTACCATCCAGATTCAGAGACACGAAAATGTCCGTTTCCTTTGTTGTACGGCGTACTTCCGCTTTCCGTTCTCCGGCAAAAAGGAATTCGGCAATTTTATCCCAATCTTTCGTGACAAGGGCACATACCTCTTCCAGACCTTCGCAGGCAGCAGTTCCACCTTCGGATTCCGGTTTCAGCAATGCAGTATCATTCTGCAAAAAAATAGCCCGGCAACCCAAGTTCTTAGCCAGCTCCACATCCGTCGGACGGTCACCGATAACAAAGCTTCCAGCAAGATCATACTCCGGATTATTCAGATACTTCGTCAACATCCCTGTGCGCGGCTTCCGGGTAGGTGCCATATCTTCCGGCATGCTACGGTCGATGAAGATTTCATCAAACGTAATCCCTTCACCTTCCAGCGTCTTCATCATCAGGTTATGCGCAGGCCAGAAAGTTTCTTCCGGGAAAGATGCCGTGCCCAACCCATCCTGATTGGTCACCATCGCAAATTCGAAATCCAATTTGCTACGGATGAAGCCCAAGTTACGCATCACTTTGGGATAAAACTCCAACTTTTCCAGCGAATCCAACTGGTAATCTACGGGCGGTTCAATCACCAAAGTCCCGTCACGGTCTATAAATAATACTTTTTTACTCATAGCTTTTCAACGCTTCTATCAGTTTATCATTCTCCATTCTCGTGCCTACCGTCACACGCAGGCAGTTGCCACAAAGTGATATTGAATTACGGTTGCGGACGATGATCCCCTCTCCTACCAGATAATTATAGATTTTCACCGCATCCGTCACCCGTGCCAGGAAGAAATTGGCATCAGACGGAAAAACTTCCACCGTCAACGGCAGTTCGGAAAAACGTTTCTCCAAATCCTCGCGTTCCTCTTTCAGCCTCTTCACCCAACGCTCTATCTCATAGTACTTATGCAACATCTCTATTGCCTGTTTCTGAGTCAGTTGGTTCACATTGTAAGGGTACTTTATCTTGCTCAGGATACCGATGATTTCCGTAGAAGCGAACGCCATTCCCAGGCGGATAGCCGCACAACCCCATGCTTTAGAGAAAGTCTGGAACACAACAAGATTCGGATATTTATCTAAATCCAGCAAGAACGACGGGGATTCTGAAAAGTCACTGTACGCCTCATCCAGTATCACCAGCCCTTCAAACTCACGCAGCAACTTCTCTATCTCACTGCGCAACAAATCGTTTCCGGTCGGATTATTAGGCGAACACAGGAAAATCAGCTTCGTCCGTTCATCCGCAGCTGCCAGCAACTTATCTGCCGAGAACTGGAAATGCTCGTCGAGCAGGACTTTGCGATACTCCACATTATTCACATCAGCACATACCTGATACATGCCGTAAGTAGGATCGATAGCCACCACATTGTCCACTCCCGGCTCACAGAAAGCACGGAAGACAAGATCAATAGCCTCGTCACTACCATTGCCCAGGAAAATATGATCGGGAGACACCTTCTTTATTTTGGAAAGTTCCGTTTTCAGCTCCCACTGCATCGGGTCAGGATAGCGATTGTGCGGCAGGTTGTACGGGTTCTCGTTTGCATCGAGAAACACCGATGCCGTTACACCTTTATATTCATCACGTGCCGAAGAATAAGGTTTCAGCTTCCAGATATTCGGACGGGTCAGTTCTTGCAATGTTTTCATGATCTATAATATGATAAAGTATTGAACACTATTTACGCGAATTACACAAATTTCATCTTTACCCTTATTCGTGTAATTCATGTAATTTGTATTCTATATTGTTTTTAATCTCACTGTTACCGCATTTTTGTGCGCATCCAGATGTTCGTTCGCCGCCATCTCTTCAATAGCAGGACCGATATTCCTCATACCTTCCGGACGGATTTCCTGAAACGTTATCTTGCGGATAAAGCTGTCCAGGCTCACACCGCTATAAGCTTTCGCATATCCGTTCGTCGGCAAGGTATGATTCGTTCCCGAAGCATAGTCTCCCGCACTTTCCGGTGAGAGTGATCCCAAGAAGACGGAACCCGCATTCACCACACGTTCTGCCACCTGCATATAATCCGCAGTTTCCACAATCAGGTGTTCGGGCGCATATTCGTTCGTCAGTTCGATGGCCTCTTCCATATCCTTCACCACAATAAGCTTACTGTTGGCAAGAGATTTCTCCGCAATTTCCTTACGGGGCAGAAGTTCCAACTGACGTTCTACTTCCTCTTTCACAGCCTGTTGCAAAGCCTCCGAAGTGGTAATCAGCATTGCCTGACTGTCCACACCGTGTTCAGCCTGGCTTAGCAGATCCGCAGCTACAAATACCGGATTCGCCGTTTCATCCGCCAACACTTCCACTTCCGACGGACCGGCAGGCATATCAATCGCCACATCACGCAGACTGACCAACTGTTTCGCTGCCGTCACATACTGGTTTCCCGGACCGAATATCTTGTAAACCTTCGGCACGCTTTCCGTCCCGTAAGCCATCGAAGCAATAGCTTGCACGCCACCTGCCTTGAATATCCTATTCACCCCTGCCACCTGTGCAGCAAAAAGAATAGCTGGATGCACCCGTCCTTCTTTATCCGGCGGTGTACAAAGCACAATCTCCTTACAACCCGCAATCTTTGCAGGCACAGCCAGCATCAGCACCGTAGAGAACAGAGGAGCTGTTCCTCCGGGAATATACAATCCCACCTTTTCAATAGCCACCGCCTTTTGCCAACACGTCACGCCCGGCATGGTTTCCACCTTCTTGCCCTCAAAGCGCTGTGCGGCATGAAAAGTCTCTATATTCTGTTTAGCCAGACGGATAGCCGCCTTCAGTTTTTCATCCACCAGCGTCTCCGCCTCTTTCAGTTCCGCCTCTGTCACCGCCAGCGATGTCAGCTCCGCCTTATCAAACTTTGCCTCCATCTCCAGCACCGCACGGTCACCGTCCGACTTCACGCGGTCTATAATCTCCCGCACTATATCGAACAGATTCTCAGTATTCATCACCGGACGTTTCAATATCTCCGCCCACTGTGATCTATCCGGATTATTTATTAATTTCATACCCTATTCCATTTTTATATTCATTCTACACCATCATCCCTACACCATCACCCCGAATGATCCCCCGGCCTCACTGTAGGAGCGTCAAACGCAGGTAGTATTTTCAGCGTCAAGAAGGGCAGGCTGTTTGAGCGTAGCGAGTTCCTGCCCTTTAGCTGAAAATGCTACCGGAGTAGCTCCGGAAGTGCAGCCTTGAGTTTTTCTTTTGGTATCTTTTCTTTTGTCTCAAGACAAAAGAAAAGTACATCACAATATCATTTTTTCAATCGGCAGCACCAAAATTCCTTCTGCCCCCAGCGACTTCAGTTTTCCGATAATCTCCCAGAAGCACTTTTCATCCAGCACCGTATGAACTGAACACCAGCCCTCCTGTGCCAACGGCATCACCGTCGGACTCTTCATACCCGGAAGCACCTGGATAATCTCTTCCAAACGTTCTTTCGGTGCATTCATCAGCACATACTTCTTATCTTCCGCTGTCTTCACAGCATCCATACGGAAAAGCAACTCTTTCAGGATTTCCTTTTTCTCGTCACACAGATTCCTGTTACCAATCAGCAGTGCTTCCGATTTCATCACCACTTCCACTTCTCTCAACCGGTTGCTCACCAGCGTAGACCCCGAACTTACAATATCAAAAATCGCGTCCGCCAGTCCGATGCCCGGTGCCACTTCTACGGAACCCGTAATCACGTGTATCTCCGCACTCACATTCTGTGTTTTCAGAAATGTACTGAGGATACCCGGATACGACGTCGCAATCTTCCGTCCTTCAAACCACTGCACACCCGGATATTCGATATCCTTCGGAATTGCTAGTGACAAACGGCATTTGCTGAATCCGAGACGCTTTACAATCTCTGCATTTTCATTCTTCTCCACATATTCATTCTCACCTACGATACCTATATCTGCCACGCCTGTTGCCACTGACTGCGGAATATCATCATCACGCAAGAATAATACCTCTACAGGGAAATTAGACGATTGTACCAGCAATGAACGTTTCACTGCATTCAATTTGATATCCGACTCTCCCAGAAATGACATCGTCTCGTCATAAAGACGACCTTTAGCTTGTACTGCAATTCTTAATAACATAAGATTTATGATTTTTAATTTATGATTTATTCTTGAAAACAAAAAACGAGGCTTGCCATTATCCGGCAAGCCTCGTCATTTATATGTTTATTCATTATGCACATACAATCATACGCCTACCGATTATTCGTCAGGTAATGATGATGATGATGATGTGCAACAATATTTTTCATACAATTCTTTTGTTTTGATGCGACAAAAGTAAACTATCCGTTTAAAACCTCCAAATATTTATCACAAAAAGTTTCGTTTTCCTATCATTTTCTTAGTTTCATCAATCAAATCAGCGGCAAAATTTCCTCCTTCTCCACATCACAGTGATGAAAGTGCATTTCCTGCTCCGCCTTCTCCTTCGGGAAAGTGAAGTAAGTGCATACCGCCTCCGAGCACACCTCTCCCGCCTCATTATAAAGTTTCGCGTCGATAATCACGATATTTCGCTTCTGCTCGCGTATGGAAGCCCGCAACACTACATGTGAGTCTGTAGTCGACACCGATTTACGAAAACGAGTTTCCATCTTCGAAGTCACCCCGCTTGTCTGCAACTTACGCACTACCACCCATCCGCAAATTTCATCCAGCAACACCGACTGAATGCCACCATGCAGCGTATTCAGCCAACCCTGATACTCAGGACGCGGTTTCCAGAGGCTTACCACCTCATCGCCATCCTCGTAAAACTCCATTTTCACACCGGACTCATTATTGGGAGCACAACCGAAACAATTGTATCCTTCCAAATCTTTCCACGGGTTAATAATCTTCTTCATACAATTTCGTTTTTATTTTTAATGGGTACGCGGACGACGCGAATAAAGCGGACGAACGCAGATTAATTATAATATGTATATTCACGCTCTTCGTACACCACAGGCACATCGTCTATATACTTAATTCTGATTTTCCAGTTCCCCTGATCGTCATTATGGAATTTATAGACATATTTCACTTCTTCGGTTTGCCCTTCCGGACGCTCTGTTCCGGAAATCAGTTCCCCTTTGGTATTGTATCGGTACGTATGCTGGCTTTGAGGTGTACCATCCGGTGAAAAATATTCCTCGAACACTACACGCCCCTGAAAATTATAGCCTCTCCGGACAGAGCCAACCGGATCAGCTCCTTCGGGTTGCAACAACACTTTCCGCTCTATTTGTTGCCCATAGGAATCATATATATAACGGAATTCACTACATTTTGTTCCATTCGTCAAGTAACCGGCTTCCTGTACCATATTACCTTCTATGTCGTAGCGAAATATATCCCGTTGCATAATTTCATCCTTATCATCCAGTATCGAACAATGTCTGAGACGCCCCTCTTTGTCATATCCATAATTCTTGTTTACCGTCAGTACCCCCGCCGGTGTATAATGGCTTTCTTTCGACAAATTCCCATTTTCATCATATTCATACTGAATCTTTTCCCGGCATACTCCCGCTTCTGTGAACCGTTCTTCTTTCATTTTCCGTCCGTTTTCACCAAACTCGTAAACAAAGAACTGCCCTTTCTTCTCTCCCTTATCCACAGCCTGCGGACCTTTGGCGATAGCAACGTACGACCTTTGCTGTACCTTCTTCACTTTACCGCGCACGGGTATTTTCTCCCAGTCATTTCCACCGTCTGCATACTCTATATCTCTACGGATAATGAAATTCGGTTCTCCATACTCATTGCAACCTTCAAAACGCTCTGTCCAGTTACCCGCTTCATCTATCTTCCGAATCGGATTCTTCTGATTATCCTCTTTTACCACCCGCATCTTCCCGAACCGTAGTGCGCCCATTCTTTTCAGAGTCAGTGTATCCCAACTTTCAACCCGGTATTCTCCCACACGTTCCATATTCCCATCCGGACCATCTATCAGGATTACTTTCTCCGGCATTCCCTCCGCATTGTACAGCACTTGTCTGCCCCATGACCTATTTTTCACATAGTCTTTGGAGTACTTTTTCAACACCTTTCCCGCTTCATCGTACAGCGCAGAAACAATCTGAAGCGTATCTTCCTGCCCGTTCATAGAGACAATGCTATTCAAACGCCCCTTTTCATCATACGTATAATTCCAGCAATCGCTGACTCCCCTGTCCGCAGTCGCATAAATCTCGCGCGACACCTGTCCGGCAGAGTTATACACATACACCAGCTTGCCATGCGGACTGCCATCCGGCTTCAGCCTGTTCTCTACCATCGTACGGCCTTTGCTGTCATACTTCACGAATGTGATATAATCCACCACCTTACCGGTCACCCACGTAGTATCCTTCAGTAGCGGCTCATACACCACCGTACGTATGTTTTTAATCCCCGGCTGATCCTGGGCGCGAAGTACAGCCGAACCGGCTGCCAGCAGAAGAAGCAAACCCAATATTTTACATCTCTCAGAAATAAATCGGTATCTCATATTCAATAGTGTTTTTCAATATGTTGCCACAAATGTAACAATACTTCGGCACGCACAAAAAAAGACGGGGAGTTTTTTACTCACCCGCCTTCATTCAAACGTTGCCTAAACCTAAAATTCCGCATTTACGTCAAAACAAGGGCACTCTTTCATCCTTTCCCAAGGATCTACAATACCGTTGTAGTTTCTATCAGGGCTCAGATCCCGGTGCCCCACCACCCGAGCCTCCGGATAACTCTGCAAAAGGTCCGCCACCAGTCTGTGCATCGCCTCTTTCTGCCGCAAAGTCCGCGTGTCGGCGGGACGTCCGTTCACATCCAAACCGCCCTCATAACACACTCCCAGACTGTTTGCATTGTATCCGCGGGCATGCGCTCCGGGCACATCTTCCGGTCTCATCAACTCCACCTGTCCCGACTTTCGGATATAATAGTGATACCCCCACGATGAAAAGCCCCTGTAACGGTGCGCCGTATCCACGTCCTGCGCACTGAAATCACTGTCCGCCCTTGTGGCGGAACAGTGAATAATAATCAGATCGATCTTTCTCATAACCGGTATGTCCATTTATATCGTCATAGCATGTGCGCTCAGCGCACCCAACAAAGCAGAAGCCATCGCAATTACAATTTTCAATACCGTATCCCAAGTAATCTTCTTCATAACGATCAGTTTTTAGTGATTGAATTTTTTATTCTTTAATTTCTAACACCTCTGGCGTTAGAATCTATCCCAACGGATCATCTTCAATTCCTCCGTCCCCACTGCCGGAGCCTCCTCCCTCCGAACCATTGCCGCCCGAAGCCGAACCCTGCAAACTCCGGGTCAGCACACGGGTATACGCCATCGTCTTGGCAATATCCGTCAATCCCTTGCCCGGGCGAAAGTTCACTCGTGACTTCTTGATCATAGACGCAGTAAAGTCTTCCGCTTTTTCCACCCCCTTACTGCTGAGTCCCATCTGCAAGGAACCCAAATCTCCCAACCTCACGATGCGTCCCGCTTTCAGTGCACGTTTCGCTTCGTAAATGATGCCCGCCAATGCAGCACGTACATCAGTTTCCGTACACGTGGTACGTCCCGTTATCGCCTCGCACATTTCGTCGAAGTCCAACTCGCCCGAAGCTTGCGCCAAGGCATAATACTTACTCGGCTCATCCTTCTTAGAAGGATTTTTACGAGCCACCACCGAATAATTCATGGATGTTGCCATATCGATTAAATTTTAAAGTGAGTGTAAACCATCTATTTACACTGCAAATATACCGGATCGAAGGTACCCCTCAATCGCCAATGAAGTTTTACGAATATCATTGAAATAAACACATCCCAAAACTTTTACAGACCGTTTATTTTCAGTAAATTTACATCATATAAACAATCAATAAATACCAAAAAATGAAAGAAGAAAAAGGCACTTTCACAGTGCGCAGTTACACTAAATCGGAACTCGCTCATCTCTACAATCCACAACTGACTCTTAAAAATGCCACCCAAGTACTTCGCCGCTGGATACTCCACAACGCCGAACTACATGCTGAACTGATTCTGTTGGGTTATCAGGACCGGAACCGTATTCTCACTCCCCGACAGGTAAAAGTTATAGTCGACCATCTGGGCGAACCTTAAACTTAACTTTACGTGAAAAGCAAAAAGTTACTCCCCGTTATCGGACACATTCGTTAATTTGCATCAAATTTTTTATAAACAATGAAATATTCGTATTATCAAAACAAGAAAAAACCGCCTGTCGGCGAAGTAACCGACGAAGAAGTGGTCAACATCATCCGCCATGATGAAAAACTGGCACACATGACCCTTGACATCCGACAGCACCTCACTGCCAATGACATCGCAACCGCTGATTTCATAAAAGGAGAACTCCCCTCCGTCACCTTCTCCGCCCGCTTCATAGGTGGGCGCCGGTATGACAAACTCATAGAGTACAACGGAGAAATCCCCATCGACCTCGACAAGAAAACTCCCGAAGAACTGGCACGCATTTCAGCAGCCGTCACGAGAAGTCCGTTCACCCATATCAGTTTCACCAGTCCGAAAGGCAACGGCTATAAACTAACCGTACAAACCAGCCTGCCCGACGGCACCCTGCCGCAGTCTCCCGAAGAAGTGCGCAACTACCATGCCCACGCTTACGACCAGGTTGCGGCACTCTACGAGGAGCTTTGCCAAACGGACATCGACGAATCGGGCAAAGACATGACACGCATCTGCTATCTGCCCCATGATGAAAACGCCTACTTGAATCCCGCCCCGCAGTTTCTGATTGTCGACCTCAACCGTCCGCTCAGAGAGAAGAAAAAGAAAACTCCCGGACGAAAAAAGGCTGCCGCAGCAACGACAGATACCACCCGGTGCAAAAAGCCTTCGGACAACATCTCTTATCCCCAAAGCGAAAGCCGCTCCCTGCTTGCTCTCCTCCTTTACTACCACGATCACAAAAACAAGTACGAAGAAGGCAACCGCAACAACTATCTGTTCCGGCTGACCTGCACATACAACGCTTACGGCATCCCAAAAGAAGAAGTCGCCCCTTTCCTGCGCCTCAACTTCACCGATATGCCGCCCGAAGAGATAGACTCCCTGACAGACAGCGCTTATCAGCATACGGATGAATTTAACACACGCAAGTTGAGAACCTCGCAATGGAACTTCCTCCGCATCGGACAGTATATCAACAGTCATTACGAAACGCGCTACAACCAGATGAAGCACCGCATGGAATGCCGCAAAAAGGGTGAAGATAATTTCGTCATGCTGGATGACATGGTAAGTAACAGCATCTGGATGGAACTGAACGAAGCCGGTTATCCTTGCAGCGTCAAGAACATGGAGAACCTGATCTACTCCGATTTCAGTTTCTCCTACCACCCCATCCGCGAATATATGAATCATCTGCCTCCATGGGACGGCATCGACCACATAGGCTGCCTTGCCGAAAGCGTCCACACCATCCCCGCCCAGAGAGAATTCTGGCTGAAAGGTTTCAGGCATTTCCTGGTAGGTATGGTAGCCGCCGCCACGCAAGAAGAGGTAGTGAACCACCTTTGCCTCCTGCTATGCAGCAAGCAGAACCTGGGAAAAACCACTTTCATCAACAACATTCTGCCGCGTGAGTTGCGAACCGATTATCTCAGCACCGGCATCATCTCCGCCGGAAACAAGGACGACCTCTCCCGCATGTCGGAATATATGCTTATCAACTTCGACGAATTCGAAGGCATGACGGGGCATGAACTAAGTCTGCTGAAGGACCTCATCACCCGGAAGTTCATCAGCATCCGCCTGCCTTATGCCCGCCACACCCAGAACCTGCCGCACTGGGCTTCCTTTGCCGGCACCTGCAACTATCCGCAAGTGTTGTACGACCCAACCGGCAACCGCCGGTTCCTCTGCTACGAAATTGAAAAAATCGACCGCCTCGAAATCGACTATCCACAGCTTTATGCCCAGATCAAGCATCTGCTGGACAGTGGTTACCGCTACTGGTTCGAAGCCTATGAGAACGATGAGATAGAACTCAACAACAAGCCTTTCCTCTTCCAGACTCCCGAAGAGGAAATGGTACTGACGCACTTCCGCAAACCGGAACGCTTCGAGAGTTTCAAGTACATGACGGTAAGTGAAATGGCGGAGGAAATCCGGAACAGAACCGGCTATCAATACAACCATGCCGGAAAGATTCTGATAGGAAAGATCCTCACCAAATACGGTTTCCAGTATGTGACAAGCAAGAACATGAGGCGCTACGAGGTGATACTTCTGGAGGCGGAAAGTGTGAGAAATAATCAGTTGTATCAATAAAGATATACCATTAACCGGATATGTACATCCATAGATGAACCGTTAAATAATTCCCAAAAAGAGAAGAAAAAGAAAGAACAACTTCTCTTTTCGGGAATTATTGACTATATTTGTACTTAAATAAAGAAAACATGAATATTACAGGATCTGAAAAGTTTGAGAAATTCTGCAAAAAGCACAATGATGCACAAACTGCTTTAGAGAAGTGGGTTGAAGAGGTAACAAAAGCTTCTTGGAAGAATCATAACGAATTGAAAAACGATTATTTGTCTGCGGACTATGTAGGGAACAATCGTTATGTATTCAATGTCAAAGGCAATAAATATCGCCTTATTGTTTTGGTTGTATTTTTTGCAGGAAATATCGATATTCGTTTTGTTGGAACCCATTCAGATTATGATGCAATTGATGCAAATAAAATAAAAACTATATAGGAGGCATATATATGAAGATTAAGACAGAAAAAGAATTCCGCGCTTATCAAGCAGAAATGGAAAGCATTATCACTAAAGGTACATCTTTAGGTGATATGGAATTATTGAGTGAGGAAGACAAAACAAAATACATAGCCCTCTCTCAAGCCATCAGCGAATGGGAGGCTGCCTATCATCCACTACCCGGAAGAGTTTCAACTTTGATTATTGATGCTATTCGGGCAAAAATGGAAGCGAATAACTTAAAGCAGAAAGAAACAGCTAAATGTCTGGGAATATCAGAATCCAGAGTCAGCGATATCCTGAATGGTCGTCGTTCATTGAATCTTAATATCGTGAAAAGGTTACGTGATAACTTAGGCATACCGGCTGATTTCATCTTAGATAATATTTCATAAAGTGAAATCATTCTACACTTTCAAACGCATCGAATGGTTAGGTCGAAGTGGGTTATTTCTATAACTTCCCGAATATGTTTAACTATAGTAAGTAATCACTTTCTATTTTTATCTTCCTCACGAAAGTTTTAGAAAGTAACCTATCTCTACCTAACCATCCCAATAAAAAAGACATCGTTACCATTATTCATAAACAAAAAGTATGATGAAATAAAAGCCTGAGAAACAGAGTTCAAAAAGTTGGCGGAAAGTCTCAAAAAAGCGGCGAAAAATTTGAAAAATACCACCATGTTTTCCAAATCTTTCGCCACTTTTTACTATAACCTCCTTATGAGATTTTCTCTATAATTCTTTAACTGTTATGCCAAAACTGCGGCAGGATTGTTCGTATACTGCTTTCAGATCTAAGTTCATCAGTTGTTCAATCACAGAACGACCTTTCGCACTAATGCCTTCATCAAACAGAAGTTGATTTTCTATTTCAGTGACGGTAGATCCTTCAATAACTGTTGAATGGGTAATAAGAGAATACATACAGTTACAGTATACGAGCATAGAGATTTCCTATTCTTTAAACCTTATCTCATAACTTTTAGTTACTGCTGAAAAGCGTTTATTATTCAAGAGGTCCTCCCCTTCTTCAAACATAAAAAGATTTCCAAGATATTTGATTCTTCTTAGTTCTTCATTTAGCGTGTTAGTCACAAAAATAATATGGTAAAACTTCTTCTCCTGCTTGGCTTTTTCTATCTCCGGTATCGTTATTTCAAAACAATTCTGATTATCTGCTTTTCCCTTAACCTCAACGAAATTTTTATTTCCAGTTCTGTCAGTATATTCGATATCATACCCCAATCCATCAGTCCCATGCGGATTGTAACCAGAATAAGCAGGTTCGACACGGGCAGCATATCTTGATACCCATTTAACATTTTCTATGTTCTGATCTTCCTGCAATTTCTCATAAACGATCATTTCAGCTACCATCCCTATAATTAGCTTCTGCCTATTATTCTTTTGCCCATCATATTTGAAAGAGCCATCGCCTGTTCCATATTGCTTGCCTGTTAATTGCATTTTTTCCGGTACACGACTAGGTTTGATATTCTCAATAACTGGCTTGCATTGATTAGCATATTTCATAGCTACCTGTTCCGGAGGAAGCTGTAATTCTTTAGTAGATATATTTTCTCTCTGATCTATTAGCCATTGCTTCATTTCTTTTGAAAGGAGTTTGATATGATTGAAATAAAGCAAACTTTGCCTTCTTTTATCTTCAATGAAAAGAGTTAATTCCTCTTGAGAATAATCTGTACCTGATAATAAAGAAATTAACCTATCCAAATTTTTCCGATAAAGAGATTGAAGATCGAATAGTATCTTTATACTAAGATCAGTCAAAGTAAAATCCATATAAGGGTAAAAGTTATTAAGACATTCTATAAAATGAGCTTTTACATCTATCCAGATAACATCTTGAGATACTACAGGATGAAAGGCACTGGTATATTGATATATCCATCCTTGATAAGTTGACTGTTCCTCCAGCGATAATCTACTCAACCTTTGGTAAAGAATAAACATAAACTTATTTTCAAATTTATTCTTTTCCTGATTAAGTAGATTCTGATAATAAGGATAGAAATCTACTTCCGGATATATATGCAAATTAATCTGCTCTCTTGATATGCCAAGTTTGTGAAATAAAGAAGATAACAGCGGAACATTTTCGTACCGATTGATATTATCAAAATTAACTTCTTCATTTATCTTTCTTACAGCCTCAAGTTCCAATCCCGCCAATGAAGCTATTTCTTTTATATCGACCGTATCATTCACAATAATCCGATCAAAATTGGGTGTTTTTTTTGTGATAAAAACAGCTTGCCAAAACTTCTGTAGCTGGGTAAAATCTGGAGCATACAGTATTTGCCGGATTTCCTCTATCCGAGTAACTGATATGTCATAGTCTGCAAGGTAATCTGCTTTATTTTTTGATTTTATAAATTTCCACAAATCAATATTGAATCTTTTTAAATCACGATCCAGCATACTCATAAACAATTCTGTCAAACAGGCAGCAATAAGTTTCGGTTGCCTTAAACTGTCGTTCTTAATATGGAGAATAAAATTTCTTCTGGTTTTCTCAATATAATAATCAGATTCAATAATCAAACCAGACAGTTCGCCAACAAATATTTCGGTCTCTACTTTTTCTTTTTTCCAGACCTCTACAAGCTTCAGCGCTTCAAGGTATGAAGACATAGAAATATCAAAATTATATTCCAGCAATGCAATTGCTGGCGGCAAGTCAGTAAAAAACTCTATTAAAAAAAATTCCTTTAAGGCAGGAGATTCAACTAAGTTTTTAGTTATTGAGTTAGAAAAACGTCTCCCTATTTTTGCCGCAATTTTCCCAAATGTATTCCTATCCCGATTGGTGAAATGCGGTTGTATTTCTGCTCGGACAGATTCAGGTAACAAGTCATAGTTAAGTTTATCGTCAATATAATAGATATTTTCCGGATACTCCCATTTTGACCTTCCAATGGTTTCATTAATGGCCAACATAGGTGTATTGCAAATTGTCCTCACCTCATTATCCGAAATCTCATTCTTGTCATAGAAATCGAAAACCTTACTTAATATGCGATTATAGAAATCTGTAAAGTCCTTCCCTTCAGGTATATATTTATGGTATCTATTATAAATATGTTTGAGAAGCCGATTAAAATTATCCACAGTATTTCCATCCAGATGACATAACCCCACCGACTCTATAAAATCACGGTTATTTTCAAAATCAATTGGAAACAGCCTGAGATATTTAGATATAACTTTATTATGAACTTTTGAAATATCAGCTAAACGCATTCCTACAATATACGCCAGTGAATACACTTTTTCATCGTCATCCAAGACAATCCACCGTATCCTGGACAATTCTTCGCAAAATGATGAAAATTTCATTATTGCAGAGGATTGGGCATCGTGCTTATAGCTAAAACCATTGGAATATTTCATTTTAGGCAACCACGTAGCGCTCATAAGAGACTTATAAAGTTCCCAATTTTCTACAATAGTATCAGTAAACCATTTTGTATACTTTACGGGTTTGTCCAGCATACGGTCATTCTCAATATAAAAAGGCGTATCATTAAGGTGCGTGTTACGCTGGATATGCTTCACCCGGATATTACCATCTCCACGGGATGCGATCTGCACATCACTGCTGATATAAAATGCCGGTATCTCCCATACTCCACACAACTTAAGGAAATCTTCGACACGATTTTCCGCTTCTATTTCTTCCTTTCCCGGTTCCTCTTGCTTAAATACGGTTTCATCAACAAAATAGCCCTCAGGATATAATTCCCGCAATTCTTCTTTATCAAAATAGACCGGATGCTTAAAAGGTGATACCCAATCTTTTTGGCCTTTGACAGGAAGCTGTATCTTTTCTTTTATATCCAGCTCGGATCGTGCATCTTGTGGGTTCAGATGATAGATAGCATTCAGTATATCTACATTAGGAACAGTCTTTTCATCGAATAATTTTAGCAACCTTCGGATCAACTCATTAGTATTAAACTCTTTCACCGCAATACGTGTCTCTCTAATTTCGAGTTTTATACCATTATGCATAAAGTGCACATACTTCTGGATGCTGGCAGGTAGTGAAACCGGATTCCTCCGCCCCCCATAAAAAACATCCTCTTCGTCGGATATCAATTTCCAGTGATTGGTCAACAATATCCTCTTGCCTGAGACATTTAAATCTTTATGTCTATCAATATATCGGTAAAGATTCTGAAAAAAGTCAAGATTCTTAGATTTTGCCTGTTTTTTAGCCTCCTGCTCGATGCCACTGGCAATATCTTCATAATTTAAGTAATATATATCAAACTCAGCTCTCAGCCATTCAACAACAGGGGCCGACCCAATATAGATAATTGGTTTACCATCAAACCGATCATCAGGAAAAAGTCCTTTATCGAATCCATCTGCAACAATCACTTCTGATGTTTTATAATATTTCCGTGAGTGTTGATCATAAATGAATTTTTGCCCCTTCAACGTCTCAACCAGTCCATCATAAAGTTCTTCCAGTCCGGCGTCTTCATTCCTTTTAAAACAAAGAATTTCGTTTGTATTGTATTTTCCCCTCTTTAATAATTTCAGCATACCACTCCCAATATACTCACCTATTTTACGAAGCAGGTATTGGTTCAAAGATGACTTGCGAAGCCGTGTTCGTTCCGGATTAACTAAAAAATAACTATGTATCATAAAGCGAAAGCCGGAACGAATATTGAGAGGGTAAAACAAGTACAGTTTTGCATTTGCATCAGGTACAAATAAATTCTTCTCATCAAGTTCAAGCACAATATGAATATCAATAGATGTGCTATTACTGTATATTTCCTTTTCTTTTCCTTCAAGACTATTCAGAATATCGTCAGGAAGAAAGTTTTTTTCATTTGGGACGTAATACCTGAATCGGTTCAGTATTTCCTTACCATTATCAACAACTATAAGATTTTTCCGGATATCCTTCTGGATATTATATATCGTCCTTTGAGTTGGAGTTGTAAAATCTACTTTCTGTATGTTACCCAACAACACAAGTTGCCTGGCTTTAATTTCTCCGAAATCAGCACAAATTTTTTCTTCTGCAAAACTTTCTTTAAGAGGAAGTTCAATCTTTGTGAGAATACCTTTCTCGCGCTCTTCGCTTGTCAATGCTCTTGAACGGTAATGAGGGAAAAAGAATAATGGCAATTGATTTTCAACAAGGTTACTATTATACTGACTCAGCACTTCCATCGTAAGCTTCCTATCAAAATATATAGCCCCTTCAGTGGTAACGATACGAGGTGTATCTGAAACTTCCAGCGTCGATTTAAAACCAATACCTTTGAATCCAATAAAGTCTAGGCTTTGTTTCGGACTCTGCCCAATGGAAGTGATCGATGCAATCCCCTCCTCACTGAAAGGAGCACCTGTGTTTGCTATTGACAGTACATTGTCTTTAAGTTCAATATAAATATCCCCCTCTTGTGATGCCTCCTTGTTGGCGTCTCTCACATTTTGTATTAATTCGAAGAAGTAACGACCTTCATACGCTTGTTGAAGATATTTTTCTGCTTCACAGATGGTTTTCAGTCCCCGTTCAGAATTCCTACAGGAATCTTCAAACAATGATAATGTTTTTTCCTTTATACCCATAAAACCAGTTTGTCTCAAGATTTATTTTCCCCTCACGACTATTCCACAAGATTAACTAACGAGGCAAAGATAATAAAAGCAAAACTAATTTAACAATAAAGAGATAAAAAAGATAGAGAACACATCAATTATGACTAAAAATCTGACTCACAAAACATTGAGGGGAAAAGGCGGATTACTCCGCCTTCCATCACTCATCCTCCGGTAACTCTCCTGCCCGTATCCACTTTGCATACGTCAACAACGTCTCTCTGCTCACAATTTTTCCCGTATCCACACTCACCACATCTATCACCGAAGTCAGCGAACGGATAATCTGTGTATAATTTTCTACTCCATTGTAGCGCAACTTCCCTTGCTCTATCAACTTTACAATGACTTTGGCAATCTCCTTCGGATGGCCGTAATACTCTAACCTTGCAGGTGTATCATGCTTTTCTACCTGCCGAAGCTGCCGGAGCAGACTTTTTTTTCTCGACACTAACCAGCAGCTCTTCAACGAGTGTGTACTCACGTACACTGATAATTTTCAGTTCATCGCGCAATTCTTCTAATTCCATAAATATTATTTTTTAATTTTTATCCTCAGGTAAGCACGGTCATCAAAAGAGCAGTTTCCTTTCTTTATCCCTTTTGTACTCTTATACAACCGCATACACAGAGGATCTTTTTCCAAAATATCTGCAAGATAACATTCCGACTCATGCAAAGTAGAATACAGATGAGGATAACCGTCGGAAGACAATACCACCTCCTCCGCATCGCCCACAGGGAAAATATTCACCTGCTTCATCTGCACGGGAAAACCATCGAATACAGGAAATGCAAATCGTTGCCCTTTTACCGGACAGTTCTGCAAAACAGCCTGTTTTTGCAGAAAAGGATAGATAAACTCCCGTCCCAGATCGTGAGATTCCAAATCTTTCAGCGTAGCCCCATCCAGCAAAGCAACTTCATTGACTACCGCACGTGCATTTGCCATGATAGCATCAATCTCTTTCTCATTAGAGGAATATAGATTACCAATGATACACTGACAATCACCCACCTGCCAAACTTCATTCCGGGCATAGCTATAAATCACGCCATTAGCCGTAAAACGTTTCCTCGGCTTTGCCTTCAGTTCATCAAGCAAATTATGCTCCACATAAAAATCATGTATTTTCTCTGTTATGCGGCTAATGGCACCAGCAGCATCAATATCCTTCGGAAAATCGTGTATAGCCTCCAAAGCAAGTTCCATAGCCAGGCGACCGGTTTTCTTACCCTCATAAGTGAAGGTAGATTTAGCCGTAGCCCCATCAATCACCGCCGCAAAGTAGGGAGTAACAATAATGCCATCCTCATTGGTCTGCGGACTCTTCTTGCCTTTCAGAAAACACTCCTCAACCATAAAGTGAGGAACAGAAGGAGCCTGATATTCATTTTCTGACTGTAGGTATGTCCAATCGCGTTTACAATCCATTACTTTCGATTTATGTTTCAAATAATCAATCAGGTATGCCGGACGGTCTGTCTGCAAGATCGTTGCACCCAGATTATCTATCAGATATCCGTAACCTTTATCCCGATTGGCCAGTGAACAATCATCATCATGTCCGCCCGCATGTGTATCCCACAAGGTATTATACCAAATATGGGATTTCCCGGTCATTATCTTCTTCACTTCGTAAGGTAACGGATTGGTATCATGGGCGAACTTAAATTCAATAGCCACCGGTTTCAATACCCGAAGATAATCATTTAACTTCTGAATGGCATCTTCTTCATCCAAATTAACTTTCGGCATGAAAACCACCTTATCCAGATATTTCCCGTAATCACGCTTCACATCTTCCGCCGGAGCATTACTTTTCATGATTACCAGGTTGGTAGTTCCCGTCTTCTCTAATAATTCATACACCTGGTCGAAGTAATCAAAAGCCTTATCCAAATTCAACATCACTTTTCCTTTGGCTGCCAATAACGCTTCTTCCAAGGTGGGAACCTTGTAAATGGTCTTAATATGACACCCATTCCGCAAACGCAACGCTTTAATTTCGGCTAAAGTATGATCTTCAGGTTTTCCTTTTCCAGTAGTAGTACGATCGAGGGTATTGTCGTGCAGTAAAATCAGATGCCCGTCTTTGGTACGGGCAAGATCCACCTCCACAATATCCACTCCCATCCGAATGGCATTCTCTATGGCTTCCAATGAATTTTCGCAGGCATTGCGCCAATCGCCACGGTGAGCGGCAACAAGTACTTCCTTACTATTCGATTCAAATAATTTAGAACGTATCTGTACCAATCTTGAAACCTTTTCCCCTGACAGTTCCAAATATTTCTTCGCATACCGTTTTCCTAATTCTCTTTGCGACCGTGTATCAAAGTGGAATTCATCAATATTAGTCAACCCTTCGGAAGAAACAAGTCCAGCATAAGGTATGCTATCGGGAATCAAAGCAATTTTTTCTACGATATGCGAATAGTCCGGATTCCAGCGTCCTATTTCTCCTGCAATAAATGGCAAATCCGGAATCCCCAAATCACTACGCAAATCAGCAACCAATGTATTCAGATGATTCAGATAGCTCTGATAATCATCCCGGTTAGACTCCCCTTGATGCCAAATGATAGTTGCCGGTTTCAGGTCAGGGCGCTCGCGCAAAGCTTGTTTGATACGGAACAATGTTTTCTCATAATATCCGGCAGTATCGTTTTTCATAAAACGCTCTAAAGCGGTTCCTCCACGTGCATTGACCACAAAAAATATAGTATCCTGTAATTGCTCGGACAATGTTTCAGCAAAAGTATATCCGGGGCCCAACTTCTGCATAGCGATATCCTTGCGGATATTCGAAAAACGATTCAATGGGTTTCGGAGCACTTCAAAATGCCCATCCGCATTCAGCAGTTTTACCATTGGGCAAACTGCCATGTCCGCATCTTCTATTGGTGCCCTGCCCGACATATTAGATTGTCCGAGCAGAATAAACAAACGCTTATGGGCACTTGCTTGGGAAGCGACCAAGGTAGTAATCAATAGAAATAAAAATATATATATTTTCTTCATACTTATTTTAGCTTAAAAACAACATTCTATTTTTCTACAGATATAAATCATCTACTCACTACTTTTTTGATTCCTGCAATTGTGCTTTTAACGAATCTATTTCTTTCTGCTGCCGAATAGTATAAAGAGTTAGTTCTTCGATTTTTTGCAGAAGTATCTTATTCATATCATGTTGAGAGTAACCTTCCTCAGCAACTTGCTCTGCAGAAGGAACATCGGATAAATGATTATTATCTTGTATAAAATCAGCCACCTCATAGATAGTTGGCAGACTATAGTCTTTGCTGAAAACAAAATCCGACCAAGAGGAGTTAGGAGCAATAGCGTAATCTTCGGAGAGAATACCCTTTTTTACAAATAATCGATACTTATTTTTTAATTCCGCACGAATTTTTGACACATCATCGTGTGACAAATCCACATACAGGTTACGATCAGCACTAATAAATAATGCAGAACCATTATTTGTTCCAAGATGAAGCCCATGATTCGAGTATGTGCCTATCCACCCATCATCATGATTCACCGCATATCCTAAAAACAAATTAACATGATTATCAAAAAGTAGAGACATCGGAACAGTAGTACTCACCTCATTAGCTTTTACTGCAAGTTGTGGATTATCATTTGCTTCAACACCTGCAGTTCCCCAAAAGCCCAAACCTCCGTTACTCCCAATACGCATCATCTTATTATTATTAGCATTATTTATAGTTGGGTCATTATTACGACCAGGCCCCAGACTTGTCCAATATTTATCATCAAAATAAACCTTATCGTACAAATAAATCTTATGTCCGATGGCAGACCTTACATGCAAACCTTCACTATCGCCATTTGATGTAATAGTAGATTTGCTACCAGTTGTGAGCAAATCCAAAGTATTACTATTTGAAGGATCCAAGGCTCTGACAGAAAAGCCCTCAGCGCAAACCCACCCCTCTACACCAATAGTAAGATTGCTAATTGTTTTTAGAATATTATTAAACATTGCAGGAGATATTTGATAAGCACTACTTGGTTTCAAAAGTCCCCATTGTCCCGAATTATTTATAAATCCTCTGGTTATACTTCCCGCACTAAAACGAATCCCCCACACATCGTCAGGCGCCAATGGCGCATTTCTAAGATTATCAATATACTCACCAGCGCCTGATCCGTTGGAATACATTCTATATATAGACTGTGCATGAATATTAAAACCACACATTAAAACAGTAAGTATCAAAATAACTTTTTTCATATCACCTATCTTTAACTATTAACAAAAACTTTTTTATTTATCCGATAATTATCCGATTCAACAATAACCAAACATACACCATTAATTTGTAATCGGATATCTCGTTCCAAGAGTTGTACATTACTAAAAAGTAATTCCTTCAACAACATTCCCTGAGAATCGGTCAGACGAATCCTAACATTTTCCCCTTCAGGAAAACGAATGTGAACTCGAATGACTCCTGCACCTTTATCAAAATAGATTTCTTCAAATAAAAGGGGAATATCGTGGCTTTCTCCTATATCACTTTTTATCTGCTTTTTACCTTCCCATTGCCCAATACACCATCTTTGAGAATCAGCATTATCCGGCACTTGCTGAAACACTCCTTCACGTGTATCTGACAAACTCATCCCAGTCGCAATATTGATAATAGTGTACAATCTCCCTTTCGCCGTATCTTTCATTGGATAAATAGACCACTTCTGATTATCAGATTCCACATCAGATGTCATTGACAAAGCATATCCGGCATCTGCACTAAGAAAAGACAAATCACTTTGATTTTGCAAAGTATGCTATAATGCCCCTTGAAATCCTACGCAATGAAAATACCAGGTAGAAGAATAAAGAGGAATGCCTGTTTCTACATTAAACAATGATTCACTTCCCATACTGAACTGTGATTCGAATTGATATAATATTGAAACTTGCTCACCAGATAATGCAGTATCATAAATTTTGAAATCATCTATTCCAGTACTGGGAATATGATCTACCGCCCCAATACACATTGATGTAAACAAATTCCAGTCCGGTATAAAAGCAGAATAACATTCCGTCATTTTTCCTTTAGGCGTAACTAAATAAAAGTGAGTGCCATCGTCAGAATAAGTGAGTGCCACAAAATACCATCCCTTTCCTTCATTAAAATTCGAATCATCCCACATCCATTGCTGATCCGGTAATACATTCTTCTGATTATCCGTGTGATAAATATCCAACACAGCCCGTACACCTTTTCTTTTCATTCCAAACAACAAATTTCCATCTTGATCTTTTGTCCAAAAAGCCTGAGAAATGGAGTCTTGACCAACATATAACCAGTAGGTCAAAGTCAGCTCCCTTTGTCCCTGTTCACCAGACGTAACAAGAGGAAAAGACAAATAACTATCTTCTTTATCAAAAGATATGGCTTTTCCATTTGTCCCAAACCTATCGGCAAGTGCATGAACAGCTCCATGAATATCCGCAGTCTGACCAGACATAATATCTTCTGAATCAGTTCCGTTCAGAGGAAAACATTTTTGCGGTAATGGAATCTCCTGAGCACATAAACAAGACGAAAAGCACAAAGTCATCATTAATATTATATTTCTCATAAGCACCTCTTTTAATTATCCTTACTAAATTCATTATTCAATGTCGAACGTAATTCAGAATACTTAAACTCATAAATACCTATTTCCTCTGGCATCGTAAATGTTGTTGAAGGATTTGGATCACCAAAAACCAACTTTGCCAGTGGAGAACGAGTAAGAAAGCCATTCATTATATGGAAGCGGGGAGAATCAATTCCAATAAAAAGAGGTGCATGCCACCTATTATTAACCGATTTGCGGGTATCACGCGTCTCTATCCAAAAAGAAAACCCTGTAAAGAAGAGATGAACTTCCCACATTACAGCACCGGAATCAATTGTAAACATTGGGTCATATAAATGATAATCATAATAATACTCCGAACCCGGATTATATTTCCGGCGAACAGTAAAAGTGCCTGCATTATAAAATAAATCCACATAAGAATTATTTTCCGTACTATTAGTAAATGACAATAACTTCAAAGGCTTAGTTACCTGACTTAAATTTGCAGTGAAATAAAAAGTCACTGTCAACCCATCCATTCCTTCTGTTACAGATCGAATCTCATTCATACCTAAAACTGTTCTATTAGCATCATGCACCTCTCTATAAAATAAATTAGTACCCAATTTTGTAATATAACTATGTTTATCCTGAGAAAAAACAGAAGAAATAAATAATCCTTCAAATAACAGAAGAACTATCATTGATTCAACATATTTAATTATTTTCATATTGATGTCGCTTTATTGAGGCATATTATTAAATAAATCATTGACGGCCTTACACACATCCGGTCTATCAGTAGTAAGTACCATTATTTTTCCATAAGGGATATTCATTAAAAAATAATGATCGCCTCTCATATCATCTCTGGAATCCTTCATTCTAAACTCTCCATATCTTCCTGCTACCCCGCGTTGTCCCGCTGGTTCTTCCGGATAAATGCCAGGTCTTAACCCGCTGTTTTCGTATACATAATGAAGTAAATTTTCATACGATACTCCATATCGGGTAAACCGAGTTAAATAAGGATCCCCCGCTTTTCTGAAATTTGTCTGCCATGCCACCAGTTCAGTCTTTGCCCTACGAATCCATGTATCAATAAAATCCAGATAATTCTCCCTATCCGGATGAATAACAGGCATAAACATTGTTTTTGACATTTGTTCTTCTGTCAAATATTGGCTTATCTCTGCATAAGAGTAATTAACCTTAAAAGCCAGATATTGAAGAACATTCTTTTGTTCTGCAATCTCAACGCACTTTTTCAAAATGTTCATAAAGCTTTGCGTCATCAGCCGTTTTGCAGCTTCTCCATGCTGTTTGACATCATATTCACAAGCTGCAATGCAGTTACCATTTTTATCGTATCTCGACCTTATTTCTTTAATATCCACAGTAAGAACTAGTTCATATTTCTTCAATGCATCAACCATATCTCCAAACGTCAAATATTTGTATTCAGAGATTTCCATATTCCTTTTCCTCAAATGCAGATTCTTTATTTGACTTGCATTCATATTATATAAATAGTCTTCATCAGATCCTGAATAATCTGATAATCTTCTCAAATTATAATCATGAGAAACGATTAATTCGCCATCTTGCGTATTCATCACATCAGATTCCAACACATCAGTATATATCTTTGTATCCCGAATAGCAGCTATAGAATTTTCAGGATTACCAGCTCCCAAATTATCTCCCCATACTCCACGATGTGTAGCAATAATAAAGTCTGCTCCCTTATCCATTCTTGGCTGCTTCACTTTCGTCCATGCCCTTGTTACGAAATCAGCGGCATGACTCAAATCATGACAATAATGATTGGGATGAAACAAAGCATTTCCTCCTTTTCTATCTATCAAACCTATTCCCGGGATCTTACAAACAGCCATTTCTGCATTTGTTTCATCAATCTGGACTTTCAAGTCAATATTATTAGTAAACAAATGATATGGTTTGATAGTAACAGCATCATATCTTTTTCTATCTATCGAGCCTAATGCAGTCTTAATATCCTTGCTTTTCCATATATTAGGATAGTAAATAGCTCCGCTCCCTAATGAAGACCTATTATAATTAATTTCTGTCCCTGCAAAACTTGTCGAAGAAGAAGTAATATAAGTGTGATAAACCAGCGTATTGGTTGATTTATCAAAAACCTTCACTTCTATCTTTCCCCCTGAATTTACAGTTCCTGTAATTCCATTTTCCATATCGGCATACGGATTGAAGAGTTCCTGTAAACTCATCGTAGCTTCCACTTCACTAGCCTTTACTACAAGATTAAAAAGCAGAAGAAACAACAATACAAAAGCAAATCTGCCATAATAAAAGTTTTCCATACTAGCCCTAATTATAAGATCAATAAAATTAGAAAAGTGAATAATTTACGCGAATAAATAAAATTCATATTATTCGCGTAAATTATGTCTTACTCATTTAGAAGAGAACAAACCACAACCATTATCAATAAATGATTTGTTACATAGAAAATACCTTAATGAAATAACAGTTAACTCTTCCAAATCATCAATAGTAACCTTCATTTTGTTCTTCTTCAATCTTTCCTGCCGGTTTCAAACGGTCAATATGATTCTGGGGGATAGGACGCAGTTTATGAAAAGGCTTCATTGTACCGGCCGCTTTGGCTTCTTTATTAAATTTCATAACCCAATCATATAAAACGCCACAACGTACCAAATCTTCCCAACGATAAATTTCACCTAATAACTCACGCCCTCTCTCATCTAAAATAAAAGTAATGAAATCCGTTTTCAGATCATCTGGGGTGACTTTTATCAAATCATAGGTACTTTCCATATTTCCCATCTCTCCACCTTCCTCTTTCCAGTATTGAGGAGCTTTCACTTCACCGGTAGCCCATGCAGCACGTTTTCTGACAACATTAATATATTTAGCCGCCAACTCATAGTCTCCTTTTCTTCCTGCTGCCTCAGCCGCTATCAAATAGGTTTCTCCCAAACGCATACGTATCCACTCCCGTGCACCAGCTTGTGTATTCTTATCCGGTCGTGTAGGATCAAGATGTTTAACTAATACGGGATGACCTTCTATATCATGCATTTCATAGGGCATATATACATATTTAAAATTGGCGAGATACTTTTTCATTTCTAATGTCCCCGGTTGCAAACCACATTTTTGTACAGAGAAATAAATGGCAGTATCTCCTAATTCGATTTTATTTTTTCCCTCTTTTTGACCTTTTGCCGGATCTGGAGTAAAATAAACCTCCCCATCATAGGATAAAGTTTCCCATTTAGACAGCGTCTTTTTATTGTTCGCATAAAAAACCATCTTGAAACTCTTATAAAAACGAGAGTCATTTTTACGGTCGAAAAGAGTGAGTAAAGTCTTATCTGTCGGACGAATCATTCCATAAGGACGTCCATTTGCAATATCACGTATCATACCCGGTTGTAACTCATACATGGCCGCATTCCAATAAAGATGAAACCAGTTTCCGTCATCATTATACAATGGATTATTTGTAAATTGCACTGCATAAATTACTTCTGAGTTACCCTGATTCTTCATATCCCATAAGTCTGCATAGTTACTCATCAATTTGTGTGTACCTCCATTCTCCGGCAATACACTCTCTGCGTAATAAAGACAACTGTCCAAGTCTGTTGGTTTCATGCCACGAATATCAGTTTCTGCACTGGCACGGGTCAAATATACTTTCGCAAGAAGGTGTGCAGCAGCATCTCTTGAGGCTTTCCCTCCATTTGCAGGTTTCGTAGGAAGTAATGGTTCTGCAAATCTCAAATCACTAATAATCTGGTTGTAAATATCTGCTACAGGCGCCCGCTTATAATCAGTCCTCACTTCAAAATTTCCTTCTGTTTCCAAAGGTATTTTACCAAAATGTTGTACCAAATCAAAATAAAAATAAGCACGCAGGAAATGCAATTCTCCCAAACTCAGATTTCTTTTTGACTCGGATAGTTCTGAACTTTTTTCAACCTGATTTATAGCAATATTAGCCGTACTAATTGCTTTATAGTGGTTCTCCCAAAATTCATAAAGAACTTTCAAGGACGGATTCATAAACCCGGATTCATAACGATTAAAAGATTCACGGGTTTTACCGTCACGAGCTTCGGTAAACAAATCCACCCCCATCTCCGTCATCATATTATATCTGGCTTTATTACCAGCCCCCCATCGCATATATGAATAAGTGGCAACTAATGCAGCATCAATTCCCTGCTCAGTAGAATAAAAATCATATGTCAATTTCGAAGAATCATCTTCATGCAGCCAATCACTACAGCCAGATACCATGAAGGTAAATATCAACATGATACTAATATATCTTACTTTCATATTTCAACAATTTTAAAGATTATAATTCCATTTAATTTTAGAAAGAAAGGTTTATGCCTCCCATCCATGTTGAGGCACTTGGCGCAGTATATCCTCTTGCTCCTTCAGGGTCGATACCGGAAAATCCTGTAATAATAAAAGGATTATTAGCGGAAAGGTATACACGTATTTTACGGGCATGTACTTTTTTTAATAATTTCTCCGGTAAAGTATATCCCAAAGTTATATTCCGTACTCTAAGAAAATCGGCTTTTTCATACTGAAGAGATTTCACATAGGCTGGTGAAGCATTATCAACACTTGGACGCGGGTAGGCGTTAGTAGGATTATCAGGAGTCCAATAATCAATAATAATACTGTTGGCGCGTCCCGGCTTATTTAAGTATTCAATATTATTATTGAGCATGGCCCCTGCACTGGCATACAAGAAAATAGAAAAATCAAAACCTTTATAGGTTATGTTATTGACCATACTTGCAATAAACTTCGGACTGGTAGAGCCCAATATTTTTCGATCAGCTTCTGTTATCTTCTTATCACCGTTATCCCATATTTTTATATCTCCCGGTTTAAAGCTTGCGCCATTTTTATTGAACTCAGACATTTCAGCCAAGTCTTCCGAAGTATTCTGCCAGATTCCTATTTTTTCATAATCATAATGCACATTTATAGGATGTCCGATGAACCATTTATTACCCACATCATCAACTTTTCCATTATACAAAGATTCAATGGATTCTTTATTAGCGTAGAACATTACATCTGTAGTCCATTGGAATGCTCTTGTATTCACATTTAAGGTAGATAAAGATATTTCAATACCCTTATTCTTTGTTTCTCCTACATTGGAAAGAACACTTCCGAAGCCTGAAACGACCGGTATCTGACGTTCCAATAATAGATCAGAAGTATGTTGAAGATACAAATCAACAGTTCCACTCAATCTATTATTTAAAAAACCGAAGTCAATGCCGACATTCCACTGTTTCGTTGTTTCCCAAGTCAATTCACTATTAGCCATAATACTAGGTGCATATCCTAATACTTCGGAAGCGCCATTATCCCATACATATTTAGACAAACTAAGTCCTCCTCTTGTCATATAAGGATCTATAGCCGAATTTCCTGTTTTGCCCCAACCAGCTCTCAATTTTAAGTTCGACATTACATTCTGCCTCTTCATAAACGCTTCTTCACTAACTCGCCATGCCAAAGCCACAGAAGGAAAAGCAACCCACTTATGACCTTCTGCCAAACGGGAAGAGCCATCATAACGTACGGAACCTGTAAAAAGATATCTTTCTTTATAACTATAATTCAAACGTCCCATAAAAGATGCCATAGTCCATTTTGTCAGATTACTGCCGATATTATCTATAATGGAAGAAGAAGCCAAATCATTATACAGCAGCTTATCAGAAGTTATATCTTGTACACCTATCTTATTCGATTCTGTTTTATCCTCTTGAATAGATTGCAACAGGGTTACACCTACAGTATGATCCTTACCAAAATCACGGTTATAGAATAGCATATTCTCAAGTGTCATCATCGTATATTTACTCATACCATTGTAAGCATAGGAAGTACCTAACTGCCGGGTACTGGTATTGGAAGAGTAAAACTGATAATCCTGTTTGGTACGAGCGTCAAGACCTAAGTTACTCTTAAATTTTAATCCTTCTACCGGAAAAGTCACTTCAATATAATAACTTCCCAAATATCGGCTAACTTTTTCTGGTGCGGATACAGCTCCTTTTTCGAGGTTCATTAAAGGATTCCACATCTGAGCATCAGAAGCAACCAGTTGCGTAGGAGTGCCATCTTCATTACGCAACGCCCCCAAAGGGCTGATACGGTACATATAGGCATCACTTTCCATGCCACTGCCACGTTCCTTTACAGAGTGCGAGTATTGTGTTTGAAGACCAAACTTAAACCATTTATTAATTTCATGATTTAAGTTTAAACGTATGGAATAACGTTCGTAACTTTGATCTTTCATTATACCTTCATTCTTATTATAAGTGGCAGATGCCAAAAAGTTCGTCTTCGCATTTCCGCCGTTGACGCTTATCTGATGATCGGTTATAATACCATCGCGCGTTACATGATCAAACCAATTATCAGAACGTATTCTTGACGGATCGTAATTTCCATTTTCATCATAAGCCATCATCAATGATTCAAGTACATAAGCATCTTGCTTAAACATTGGATTTGCCATATCAGCCGCTTTGTCGGGGTGATCCATAGGATATTTATTCGAACTATTTGTATTACGATAAGCTTCACGCACATATTCGGCATATTGGGCGCCGTTCATTAAATCCAGTTTATTCTGCATAGTCTGAACACCAAAGTATCCGGAATAGTCAACCTGCGTTTTTCCGTCCTTTCCTTGTTTTGTCGTAATCAGTACAACCCCATTAGCACCTCTGGAACCATAAATAGCTGTAGCAGAAGCATCTTTCAAAACCTCCATTGATGCAATATCTGAAGGACTAATTTCACGAAGACCACCTGTAATAGGAACGCCATCAACCACATACAATGGTTCATTACTTGCATTGATTGAACGCTTACCGCGAATTAAAACTGATGGAGAAGTACCTGGTGCCCAATTATCTTGAGAAACCAACACACCGGAAGCACGCCCTTGCAGAGCTTCAGAAGCAGAAGTAACAGGTACAGAAGCAATTTTTGTTGCATCTACGGAAGTCATAGCACCTGTTACATCCCTTTTTCTTTGCACACCATAACCAACTACCACGACTTCATCAATCAACTCACTATCTTCCTGAAGTATTATATTGGAGAGATTTTTATCGGATGCTTTCAGTTTAATAGTCTTATAACCAACATACGAAATAGTCAGAGTAGAATTCTCAGGAACACCTGTCAAAGAATATTCACCATCTATATTAGTTATCGTACCATTAGACGTTTCATCTACTAAAATACTGGCACCAATTACAGGTTCGCCTTTTTCATCAAGAACAGTACCTGAAATCTTCTTTGTTTTCCTCGTTTGCTGCAGAGAATCCGAAGTCTTCTTCTCTTTCAGATAGATTTTCTTCTCACCAATTTCAAAAGCCACATTCGTACCAGTGAACAATTTACTAAGTACATTGGACAGATCTTCATCTTTTGCTTCAATGGTAACCATTCTGTCCGGATCAACCGTAGGACGACTGTATGCCACAGTGAGCCCGGTTTGCTGCGTAATGGCATCAAAGACTTTTGTTAACTTAACTTGCCGGAATTGCAAAGTCACTTTCTGAGCAGAGACCGTTAAACAAGTCATAAAGCCTAAAAGAAGTACAAGTAAAATCTTGTGTTTCATAACTTAAATTTTAGATTAACATTAGTATAAAAATTCGCTTTATACTAAGTAGACACACAAGATTTTGGAGCGGGTGAGAGAAAATAGATTTTTTTTCGATAAATGAGGAAAAAGACCCTTAAAAGCAAAGAATCGTCATTAGCGGTCCAAAATGTAGCTCGTCATCTTGTATTTTATGTATCTGCACATAAATGTCCAATCATCTATGATTTGTACAAATCTACGACTTTTATTATATTCGTGCAAGAAATCTGAGGATAATGTAAACTGTTCTATTTGATAAAGAGACTTCGTTCATAGAAAGCAGAAAAGATAAAAGGCGGCTATTTCTTGCCGATACCGGCAAAAATCGCTGTCTTTGAGAATAGAATAAAAATATTTTAATAGAAAACCACGTACGCCCAACCATGAGAACATATGAGAGAAAGAAAAAATTTTGCGTGCGTTAGACCTACTTGTGACAGAGGATAAGATACCACATCACTATATTAAATTCATTAGAGATGGGGTTTATGAGTTTCGTTCTAATTATGGAAATACAGAATTTCGTGTATTTTTCATTTATGATGGAAATACTATCGTTGTCTTATTCAATGCCTTCAAAAAGAAGACACAGAAAACGCCTGATAGCGAGATAAAGAAAGCGATAAAGTTAAAGGAGGAATATTATGCAACTAAAAGAAATCAGTAAAGACATTTACGATGTCAGTGCATTGCTTGATGAAGTATTGGGAAAGGAAGGGACTCCCGAACGTGAAAAGAGCTGCGAAAAGGCATGGGAAGAGTATAATGCCCAGATCCTATTGGATGCCCGTAAAAACGCAAGACTTACGCAGGCAGAACTTGCCAAGCGTATAGGGGCTGACAAAGGTTATATCTCAAGAATAGAGAGAGGTCTTACAGTTCCAACAGTATCTACTCTATATCGGATTGCAGCAGCTATGGGACTAACCGTAGAGTTACGACCTGCGTAAAAACAAAGGAGATGTGTCAAAACTAAGGCACATCTCCTTTTTTTATATTTAAATGTTTTTTT
>OHYP01000089.1_pt1 | contig 65277 bp, 49 predicted proteins | sample 1580341 | NCBI WGS metagenome assembly OHYP01 (sample SAMEA3882509, study PRJEB24775) | human gut metagenome | biome: human-associated habitat; feature: intestine environment; material: feces | place: Netherlands | collected 2009/2010 | reverse complement strand
CACTTCCTAAATGTTTCTTTTACATGTATATATTTTATATACAATATATTACAACTTTGGCATAGGATTTGAAACCTATTAAATAAATATAATATAATATGATATTCCATTATCTCAAAATAGCATTCAGAAACTTGTGTAAGTACAAGACACAAAATGTCATTTCCATCATTGGATTGGCAGTAGGTTTGCTCTGCTTCTGTGTCTGCATATATTGCAGTCGCTTTGTAGAAAACACAGACCATTGTTTTGCTAATCATGATCGTATAGCAGAATTAAACCTCTATGACAGTAAGGCAGACAGATATTTTTCAGGTTCTCCGGTTCCTCTGGCCGAAGAATTGCGCACATGGGCTTTGGGAGAAACGGAAGCTATCTCATCCGTAACCTATCCTCGTGAACGTCCTTATTATGTAGAGTTATCTCCGGAAAAGACGCTGCCTTATGAACTTGAAACGATTGAAATAGATACTTGCTACAATAAAATCTTCACTCCGGAAATGGTGGCAGGACACTGGAAAATGGCAAGCCAATCTCTTAACTCCGTCATCCTGAGCCAATCTATGGCCATTAAAATATTCGGTAATGCAGAAAGTGCTATCGGTAAACACATGACTCTCATGAGAAGACTAAATACTTCTCCTGAAAGCACTCCGAAAACAGGAGGTATCGTCTATACCATTCAAGCAGTGATGAAAGATATTCCTCTGAACAATAGCTTAGATTTTATGCAAAACATAGATATGCTGACCGTAAACGACAGTGAAGGACTTCTACAAAGTCCCAAACGGCATAACATGACGGGAGCAAATACCTACGTGCTGTTATCACCACAAACTACATGTACCGATTTAGAAAAGCAATTCTCAAAAAGAGACTATACCTATACTTTGTATGGCGAAGCTTACACTGTCACTGCCAGTAGCATGGGAGCCAGATTAAAGAAACAAGGCGCTTCCTACTTGGGGTTAGTGACCGGAATTATCGGTACACTGATATTATTAGTAGGACTGATTAACTTTTTCCATTTCCTTATCGGTTCTTTCTTCAACCGCACCAAGGAATACAGTATCATGAAAATGATAGGATGCAACTGGAAACAACTTTTCTACTTGCTGTTCACACAGTCATTGATCGTCATATCCATATCTTCCATACTGGTATTATCAGGCATAGAATTATTGGGGAATCACATGAATTTCTCTTTACCAGGCATTGCAATGACCTTTACCACTGAAACGCTTTTAATACATGCTCTGCAATATATCGTTCTTCTTATCATACTCTGCGCCATTATATGTTTGTCTGTTTCCATTCGTATTCGTCGTATCACCGTGCAAACAGGTATTTATGGAAACAATAAATGCAGAGGGAAACAATGGGGGCGTAACCTCATGCTGGGTATCCAGTTTTTCATTTGCTGGGTATTCGTATCCCTGACAGTCGCTTTATATCTGCAGTCAGAAAAAACAGCCAATACCTTGTTCCACACATTAAGCCAACGAGAGAAAGCGGAGATCTTAAGTATTCCGTTGGATTATCCCTTCATGAAGAACGAAGAAAAACTGACTATGATAGAGCGCTTCAAGCAACATGCAGGAGTGAAAGAAATTTTGCTATCGGATGTCGGTTACATGCAAGGGATGTCGGGCAATGGATTAACAACCGAAAAAGGAAATGAGAACTCCTGGATTGATATTAGTGTCATGGCTGTACCCGCCAATTTCTTCTCTTTCATGAATATTCTCATGGAACAAGGAAGACTTCCTCAAACGGAAAAAGATATTGTGGTAGACAATGTCTGGCAGGAGATGCAGAAGAAAGATGTAATCGGTATGAATTTGTATAGCGGTAATACCGACTACACAATCTGTGGAATATCCACACCTTTTCAGGCCGATGTCTATAACCGAAGTAGTGGATATGCTTTCCTACCTTATAATTCATCCGTCTATATAGGCCATTGCTATATCAAGAGCCATCCTGGACAGCAGAAAGAAGTAGCTCAATGGATTGAGAAAGTTTGTCACGAGATGCTTCCTGAAAATATAACTTATCAGGCTAAAACATTCCTGGATGATATCCATGTTTCGCAAGCTCTTGAATACAATCTGAAAGACATCATTTTGTTCTTTGCTGTTATCAGCATCATTATCACACTATTAGGTGTATACTCCAGCATCACGCTTGATACAGAACGACGTCAGAAAGAAGTTGCTATCCGTAAAGTAAATGGGGCGGATGTTCCGCAGATTATCCTATTGTTTGCCCACCTTTATATCATTCTGTTATTGTGTAGTGCCATCATTGCATTTCCTCTTGTATATGTTGTGTTGATGTTGTGGAAACAAATGTACACAGTATTCTTTGATTGCGGTTTGCTTTTCTGGCTCTGTATATTCTTGATTGTTACTTTTATTACAGGTTTTACAATACTTTTCCGTATCTTGCGGATAGCAAGGAGCAATCCGGCAGAAATCATTAAAAACGAATAGCAAGTGAAACAATGATACTACATTATTTGAAGATATCGCTCCGAAACCTGTTGAAGTATAAAACTCACAGTCTGATTTCCGCCATTTGCCTGGCGGTGGGAATCGTATGCTACGCTTTGGTATGTTTTTTTGTTCAGCAACAGGAAAAGCTCGCCGATTTGCCCAACTGTGAACGACGGCTAAGGATAGAAGTCAGCCAAAGCGAAAGTCCCTTTTTTCGCAGTCATGAAGTGAAGCGGATGGAAGAACAAACAGTCAATGGTTTGGAATGTGTTACTATCCACTCTTATGGCAACTCTACAGAGATAGAAGTCATTGATGACGAACAACGCAATTTGCCTTTCCTGATACGCTATAAAGGAATCAATGCCAATTACTTCGCATACAATGGCAGGAAATTATTGTATGGTAACCGTTTACCCGAGGCACCGGATGAAGTGGTCCTGTCACAACAATTTGTACGCAAAGCCTATGGTAACAGAAATCCCATCGGATCAGTCATACATCTCTCTAATCCTAAAATCATATCAGAGAACCCGATACAAGACTTCAGGGTGGTGAATGTAGTAAAAGACAATGACTTGCGCATTCGGGAAGCAGATTGTTACTTCTCTTATGAAATCTTATCTAATGAAGCATTAAGTGTAGAAGGCTATTTATCTCCTGAGACAGATATAGAAACCCTGAACAAAAATTTGCAGTCGGTAGCGTGGCAACGGGACGAGCATACGGTGCATCCTTGCGCATACTTTACTATGCGGCAAGATAAAGCTTGGGAGAAGGCAAAATTGGCTATACTGTTTGTTGCTTCGCTTATCTTGATTTCAGGCCTGATAAACTTCCTCAAATTCATAATCCAGATGTTCTACAACCGCCAGCGTGAAGTGGCGTTGCATAAATGTATGGGTTCGGAGATAAAAGGACTGTTTCTACTTCTTTTCGCCGAGGTATTTTGGATGATGTCCATCGCTTTCCTTCTGTCATTGATGCTGACGGAAGTAGCCATAAATATTGCCGAGACATACATACCGATGCATGACTTACCCAAATTTTCACTGGCTGCAATTTACTCTGTACAATTCCGGATATATGTCGCACTCCTGCCTATATGTATGCTGGTGATATGGTTTCCCATCCGCCGATTACGGCAGGTAAGCATTATCAGCCAAATCAATAACAACCGCAGTCGCCACATTTTCCGTTCAGTCATGATGTGGTTTCAACTCAGCATTTCGATATTTTTCGTAAGCGGCACGCTCGGTGTCCATTTGGTATTGGATGAAATTTGGGGACATGCTTATAGCCCGCTTACTTCCCAAGAGGAGGATGACATTATCGCCCTGAATATAAACAGCCAGCGTATGTGGCAACATCTGAATCCGATATTAACCGATATCCAGGCTTTACCGGAATGCGTCGGGATGCTCCCCATGATGGACCATATGAAAAACGGATTTTTCTTCATGCGCACCTACAAAAAAGCAGACCAGTCGGAAGCGCGGATTTTCTATACGGAAGGTTCTCCGAGCTACTTTAAGTTTTTAAATATTCCGATGCAAGGGAAAGAAGTAGACGAAGATGCGGAAGGATGCATTTACGTTAGCGAAAGCTTTAAACAACAACTAGATAAAGACAGTGTGCAAGGTATGGTGGAACTTAATGGACAGAGTTATCGCATCATAGGTACCTTCAAAGCGCTCTATAAAGAATCACAGAAAGAAGGAGTCATCGGTTCGGTATTCTTTCCCGGCAACAGTTTCGGAAATTTCTACTTTAAACTTGCACCCGGAACAAGCTCCGACAAAGGCGTCCGTCGTATCACTGATATCTGCCGGAAATATGTTCCTGACACTTTGCCACTCGAAATCCGTACGCTGGCCGATAATAAACAAACCACCCAAGGATCTATATATATCACCCAGGTTGCGATGACGGTACTGGCCGTTATCAGCGTCTTATTAGTCGTGCTAAGCATCTATTCAGCCATTTCTATGGATACAGTCAGCCGACAGAAAGAAATTGCCATACGCAAAATCAATGGAGCTACTCCGTGGATTATCGCCGGAATCTTCGGAAAAGCCTATCTGGTTATCTTCTTGCTGGCCTTTGCTATTGCTTATCCATTGATCAGAATCATGTTGCTATCAATAGATGACACTCCGGTGCAATGCATACAAGGATGGGGGTGGGGCATTTCAATCTTCTTCAGTATAGCTTTACTGATATTCCTCACCACCGCATACAAAATTTACCGGATCATGCATATCAATCCGGCTGAGATAATAAAAAATGAATAAACAATATTACTAATTAAAATTATCACTATTATGATTAAAACAGTAAACCTGCAAAAAATCTTCAAGACAGAAGAAGTGCAGACATGGGCTTTGAACAATGTGAACATCGAAGTGAAAGAAGGCGAGTTCGTCGCAATTATGGGACCTTCCGGTTGCGGTAAATCTACATTGCTGAATATCCTCGGCTTGCTCGACAACCCTTCGGGCGGAGAATACTACCTCAATGGAAAGGAAGTATCCAAATACACCGAAGCACAACGCACCAGCCTGCGTAAAGGGGTCATTGGTTTCGTGTTCCAAAGCTTCAACCTGATTGATGAACTGAATGTATACGAAAACATCGAACTGCCGTTGCTCTACATGGGCATTCCTTCCGCCGAACGCAAACGTCGCGTAGAAACAGCAATGGAACGCATGGCCATTACACACCGGAGCAAACACTTCCCGCAGCAGCTCTCCGGTGGTCAGCAGCAACGTGTAGCCATTGCCCGTGCCGTAGTAGCCAATCCAAAGCTGATCCTTGCCGATGAGCCTACCGGTAATCTGGACTCAAAGAACGGTAAGGAAGTGATGGAACTGCTGAATGAACTGAACAAAGAAGGAACCACCATCGTCATGGTGACCCACTCACAGCACGATGCCGGTTTTGCAGGACGTATCATTAATCTGTTCGACGGACAGGTGGTGACAGAAGTGAGTCTGTAAACGTTTCTTTACTCAGTCAATTCCTGTCATCCTGGGCAAGATCGAAGAATCTCATCTCTACAACCTTGTGTTAAGAGAAGATATCTTTCGACGAGCCCAGGGTAGCAGATTGACCTACTTTTCAAATAACATATCAAGATATTAAATATGTACATTCTGAAGTTTGTCCTGCGTAGCTGGTGGCGAAACAAATTGTTCGTCACTATCTCTCTTGTCAGCTTGGTTATCGGTATCGCCTGCACCAACCTACTGACAGCCTTCGTCCTATACGAATACAACATCGAGTATAACAACCCCAACCGTGACCGCATCCTCCGGCTGACACAAACACTACCATTCGCACAACAAGAAATGCAAGGAACATTCGTATATCACGAATCTGTCCCCGAAATCATCTCACAATTCCCTGAGATAGAAGCTTCACTACGCACACAAGCTATCACTCACACAAAAATCCGTGTGGACGACCAAGAATATTCCGAACTGAACCTGCTATCAGCGGACAGCACATTACCTCTATTTATCCCCATCGAAACCCTTGCAGGAAAAATAGAAGAAGTATTGACCCACCCAGGAACCATCGCCATCAGCCAAGCTTTGGCCGAACGCTGTTTCGGTACCACCGACTGCCTCGGCAAGCTGCTGGATATCCCCCAATCCCAAAGTGCCTACCGTATCGCCGCCGTCTTCCGCCTGCCACCGCAAAGCATGTTGCAGGCAGACTTGCTCACGCATCTAAAAAGTCCCGAAGGAACCACCTGTTCGATACTTCTCAAAGAAGGAACAGACCTCAACGCCTTTCGCCAACGCTTCGATACAACCGAACTTCCTACTTTATTAGGCAAAGGGTATTATCGTACCCAGACTTTACAGGAATCCTATTTTACCACTACCACACAAGATAGCAACCAGTGTATCGAGCATCGGCAAAAGACCCTGTTAAGCGTCGGACTGTTATCTGCTTTATTAATCTTGTTCATCGGTTGCTTCAACTATATCAACCTCAGTTTTTCACGCATATTGAAGCAAATACGCACCTTGCACATTGAAAGCCTTTTAGGTGCAAGCCAGCTTCAAATCCGTAAGCAACTCTTTGCCGATACTTTCCTGATGGTGATTACAGCATTCCTGTTGTCCATTCTGTTGATGAGCGACCTGTTAGCAGTATTCAATGCAACCATATCCGCACATCTGTCGTTCTCCTATCTTTTCTCCGTTCAGGTGTTCCCTGTTATCCTGCTGTTTGTCATCATTCTATCCGTTGTTCCGGCAGAATACATGGGCCGGAAGATACAGACCTTGTCCGAAAGCCGTTACCGCAGCTTCTTTACAGGTCGTAAGAAACAGCGCATTGTAGCAGCACTGGTCACCCTACAATTCATGATTTCTATCGGACTGCTAAGTGCTTTTATGATAATCCGTAGCCAGATGGACCTGATAGAACAGGAGGGAAGCCGCTACAAAGGAATCGTTGAGTTTGGAATCGGCGACTCCCGGCAATCCCCTTTATCTACTTGGATAGAAGACATTAAATCCATCCCCGGAGTGAAGTCTGTTGTATCTTCCCAATCAGGCCTTTATACCATGAGTATGGCCGTTCCCCGCCAAAATGGAGAGAAGAATGACCTTCTGATGCTTGAACTTTATGAAAACTGTCCGGACTTCCTGGATATATACGATTTCTACTTGCTGGATGCCAAACAAACATTCCATTTATTACTCCGTACCTCTGTGCCGGTCATCATCAACGAGTCCTTCATTCGCTATCTTGTGCCCGAAGGAGAAGACCCGGTGGGACAACCGATCTCTAAATACGTGCCCGAAAAGAGTGAGAAAGGTACTATTATCGGTGTCATGAAAGATTTCAAGAAATATTCGCTCACAAACAATGTGTTTCCACTGAGAATGATTCTGCACGAAACGCCACAAGATAACTATACCACATTGACCTTACGGTTTGACGAACAAGATCGCACAGCAGTTATCCATCATCTTCGCGGATTATGGGAGAAGAAATACCCCGGTACTCCATTCAATTATGAAGACCCTTATCAGGTACTGATCTCCAATAATCAGGAAGTCACCGACTTTTCCCGCATCCTGCTGATGTATGCATCAATCAGTTTATTCCTAACACTGTTCGGGCTATTCGGCATCACCCATTATGCTATCCAGCAACGTATACGCGAAATAGGAATTCGGAAGATTCACGGTGCATCATTCGGGCAAATATTATGGCTTGTCAATCGCCCGTTCCTGTACTACATAGGCATAGCGTTTATACTCATTGTACCCCTGGTCTGCTATCTGATGAATTATTGGCTGCAACAATTTGCTTACCATGTACACATTGGTATTCTTCATTTCCTGCTTCCTTTGTTCTTCACTGTCTGCATCACCCTGCTCACAGTATGCCTGAACAGTTATCGGGCAGCAAGAAATAATCCGGTAGATAGTATCAAATACGAATAACCGTATCCCGGTTAATCTCCAGAACCAGAGACTGAAAATCAATCATCGCATTAAATAAAGCGATATGTGAATAGGAGGAAATCTCATCTGACGGAATATCACATTCCGTCAGTACCCCCTGTTCCAACAGCAATGCACGTTTTGTGCCTTTCAATAAGGGAGTCCTTGGCGTATACCAGACTCCCTCTTTTTCTAACGCCACATTAGCAATGGAAGTATCTGTCAAAAGATTGTTTCTGACAATCAACACATCATCCTGGTTATCGCGCAGGGCATACAATGCTTCCAATTCCTTCCGGTTCGTACTTTTGTAGCGATAATCAATCGTATCCGAACCGACCAACCGGAGTGAACGTACAGTCCTCATTGTATAAGCGGAAAATACCACTTCACATACTTCTCTGCCATAAACTACCCGGCATTTATAAAAACCGCTTTCAGGACAATCCCCTGTATAATCCAGAATATCCAGTTGATCCACCATTCCGAAAACCGCCTGTCTCGTCTCATTCATCCTACGGTTGTGATGGGCAAGATTCTGCAACTTACCGTCACGTACTTGTATCGTTTCAATAAATCGGCACATATATTTTCTGTTTCATTTCTTCATATTCACTGTGGGCGTCACTCTTGAAAGTAATGCCACCACCGCTTTTAAAATACATTCCGTCCGCCTCTTGCTCTACAAAACGTATCATCACGGCACTATCCAGACTGTCTCCATCGAAATATCCGGTTATTCCCGTATAGAATCCCCGTTCATATCCCTCAGCTTCACGAATAATCTGCATCGTCTTCTTTTTGGGTGCTCCGGTAATAGAGCCGGCAGGCAACATACTGAAAAGAATATCACCTAACTGCTGTTTGTAATCTGCTGGAAGTTCACCGCATATCTCCGAGCTGGTCTGCAATATCGGTCCCCGGTTTGTCGGCAACACATCTATATAGCGATAACGCTCCACTCGGACACGAGATGCCACAATACTCAGATCATTCCTGATCAGATCCACAATCGTGGCATGTTCCGCCGCTTCTTTCCCGTCATTCATCAAGGTCTGTACGGCATTGGGCAGGGTAGCGTCTATCGTACCTTTCATGGGATAAGAGCTGATAATCCTTTTCTTTATCCGAACAAAAATCTCCGGAGAGAAAACTACAAAACGATTCTTTACCCATACTTTATATAAAGCACGGGAATTACAATATATATCCTTTAAAGTCAGATTGGTTTGTACCGGAGTCCGGCAAGTTAAATTCGTAAGAAAGCTGTTTCCGGCAAGAATATTCTTTTTCACATACCCGAAAGCTCGCCTGTATTCCTGAAAAGAAACAGGCTGTGAGATCCATTCTATCTGTTCCGGCAAACTCTCCGAAAGCAATTCATCCGTTAAACCGACAACTGCTTCATTCGTAAATCCATTCAGGTTATATATCAACTCCTCCGGTGAGACCTCTGCCGTCTCTTCCACATAAACCTGTTCCTGCGAATAATCAATCAGAAAGACAAACGACTTTGAACAGCCTGCCAGCATATTCATGCGTGCGATTGCTTCCTGCTTACTATATAGTTTCATACATCTATTTTCGTTTAGCAGGAAGCAAAGGTAATAAAAAAACTATTTCCGTGCCGCCACTGCCAGCAATACTCCCAGCACAATGCCCAGCAATGCCGCAAACAATACGCGCATATCCGGCGGAAGCATGAAAGTAATGGTGTGTGCAGGATACCAGAAGAACGGGATTGTCTTCTTAAAAACGAAGTTCCATTGAACGTTCCAGTTCAGTCCGGTGATGATTTTCGTCATCGGAATAGGAGTGATAAGACTCTTAATAGAACCGCCGCACATCAGGATATGCGTATCTGTTATTTTATGGAAAGTCATGAATACCGGAGCAAAGATTGTGTTCATCGTTACCGATATGGCCAGTGCCACCAGCACCTTATCGAGAGACATCGCCTCACTTGTAAACGTTGCGGCAGCATTTGCCATTCCCATATACTCCATGAACTGCGGCACACCCTTTGAAAAGATAATCATAGCGGCATTGATACCCATACCAAGTATGCCCCATACCACCATGCGCGGAATAATACCGAAGCCTTTCCGGTTGTATACTCCCGCACTTATTCGTAATCCCAGCACTTCGCCCAACGAAGACAGAATGGCAAACTTCAGAAAGCTCATCACCATGCCGTGTTCAGCATTGAACGACTTATACCAGTCATAAACCGCGTCACTCAAAAAGAAGGGTAGAAAGACTACCACTACCAGAATAATAAACAGGAAATCTTGCTTTTTCATTGAAAAGACGTGTTTTTCATTAATAATGCGACAAACATACTAAAAAACTTTCAATATCAAAGCAAGATGACAACAAAATAAACAATATTGTAACTAATATGAATCCAAATATTAAAATTAGAGTTGAAATCCTGCGAAATCCGTCTTTGCCCAATCTTATTATATCAGAAAAAGGCACTTCTTTTCAGAAACACCCCTCAACCCTGTTGTAAACTATCATTTCTTCTTCAAGAAACGTTTAGCCAAGTATTTTCGTATGGGTTCATCATACCACTTCAAACACAAATAGGCCAGCAATATATTCCATGCATAAACACATAAAGCAACCTGCCAGGTCTGCTCTAAAGTAAAGAGTTGATTTTTAATCAACCATGCATAGAACAGATACATGAACGGATAATGTATCACATAAATCGGATAAGAGATATCTCCCAGAAACTTACATATCTGAGTTGACTTTTTATCCGTAGTAGTTCCCGATGCTCCTATCCATACAAGGACTGGGAAAGCTACGATAATACAAAATGCTTCATAAAGGCCATTTGTGCAAATCGGCTCCGCACCTTCCAGATAGGGTACTGAGAACAAAGCAATCAATACAATGGTACATATCCAGAACGCGCCTTTCACCTTCATAGGCTTGAAGTTACGCGACATAAGCATCCCCACAGAAAACGGGAACAGCATTCTCAACAACCCACCGCCAAAGTTTACACCGTCCAATGTCCATCCTACACCTATATTTCCATAACCGGAAACATCGAAGACCGCGAATAGCGCCAATGCCACTCCCAACAATACAACGAGCACAGTCAGCGCCTTATTAGATAAGCGACGAATAAACAAAGCATAAAGAATATTACCTATATATTCAAAGAACAATGACCAGCAAGGCCCGTTCAATGGAAACATCTCACCGTTGCCACGAACTTCATAACCTACGCCCGGCATTGCGGGAATAAAGAATATCGTGCAAAGCAGAGACAGCATTATCATGGAGATGCCGATATGTGTTCCATCCCATTGCACGGAACCCTGAATACAAAATGTAATAGCCCCCAAGACAGCCCCCATTATCACCATAGGATGAAGACGTATCAAACGACGCTTAAAGAAATCTTTCATTGTAAGACTCTTACCCCAGCGGTCATCATAGGCATAGCCAATAACGAAACCTGAAAGGATAAAGAAAAAATCTACGGCTAAATATCCATGATTGAACGTCGTAATCATGGTATCGCTTGCAAAAGCATAGCCTTCGAATATATGATACCATATTACCATAAGGGCCGCTACACCACGAAGTCCGTCCAGAAGATCGTAATGCGCCTTGGTATCCGAAAAAGCTGCTGAGGGGGTATTAGACATTTGTTTCTTAGTATTAAGTTAATATTTTCAGATGGCAAACTTACATAATTTTATCAATTCCCTAAAAAAAAGAGACTGCCTTTTGAAGACAGTCTCTTTTCATTTTATCTGATTTTAGGAAAATCCTTATTCAATCACTCCGAGTTCACGGAAACATTTCGTCAACTTCTCGACAGCATAGTCTACCTGCTCTTTGGTGTGAGTAGCCATCAATGCTACGCGTACCAGCGTATCTTGCGGTGCACAAGCGGGCGGAATAACCGGATTGATGAAGATGCCTTCGTCAAACGCCATCTTAGTTACGATAAATGTTTTTTCCGCATCACGCACATACAATGGAATGATAGGAGATTCAGTTTCACCGATTTCGAAACCGGCATCACGGAATTTCTTCAATGCATAGTTGGTGATGTCCCACAAACGTTGCTGACGCTCCGGTTCGTTCATAATGATGTGAAGAGCTTCACGGGCAGCAGCAGTAGCAGCAGGCGTGTTACTTGCCTGGAATATATAAGAACGGGCATTGTGGCGCAACCAGTTGATTACCGAAGCATCTCCGGCAACAAATCCACCGATAGAAGCCAGTGACTTGCTGAACGTACCCATAATCAGGTCGATATCATCCGTCACACCGAAATGATCGCAAACACCACGTCCCTGTTTTCCGAATACACCCAATCCGTGTGCTTCGTCCACCATGATGCTGGCATTGTATTTCTTCTTCAAACGTACGATTTCGGGGAGATTGGCAAGGTCGCCTTCCATAGAGAAAACACTATCCACCACGATCAGTTTGATAGCATCCGGCTCGCATTTCTGGAGTTCTTTTTCCAGATCGGCCATATCGTTATGTTTATACTTTAATTGAGTAGAAAAGGAGAGGCGGCGACCATCTACGATGGAAGCGTGCACGCGGTCGTCACAGATAATGTAATCGTTACGTCCCGTCAATTGCGGAATAACACCCTCATTTACAGTAAATCCGGTGGAAAAACAGAGTGCATCGTCTTTCCCGACAAACTCAGCCAGTTCTTTTTCCAACTCTACGTGTATATCAAGAGTTCCATTTAATAAACGGGAACCTGCACAACCTGTACCGTATTTATCTGTGGCAGCTTTTGCGGCTTCTATTATTCTTTTATCGTAAGTCAGTCCCGTATAAGCATTCGAACCGAACATCAGGACTTTTTTACCATCCATCAACACCTCAGTATCCTGATGGCTGTCAATTGTGCGGAAATAGGGGTATACGCCCATTGCCATATATTGCTGTGGCAGGTCGTATTTCGCCAATTTGTCTTGTAGTAATCCCATGAAATGTTTATTATATAATATGAAATATTTAACTCTTAGTTACAAGCCTTTTGAAAACAGGGGGCAAAGATAGCAAAATATGTGCTTATCTGTTCTTTTTTTACTAAAAAATATATTTGCCCATGGATTAAAGCCCACTCTATGGTTAAAAATTCAAGTATTTGTATTACTTTTGCCATTTATAAAATTGCATAGTGAAACAACCCTTGCATGGACGAAGAAAAAAAGAAAATATCATTCATTATAAATCCGAAATCCGGCACGCAGAGTAAAGAGCAAATCCTCCATTTGCTCGATGAAAAGCTGGATAAGACAAAGTATGCCCAAGAGGTAATCTATACCGAATATGCCGGACATGCTGTTGAAATTGCTGCACAAAAAGCAAAGGAAAATGTGCATGCTGTAGTGGCTATTGGCGGTGACGGTACGATCAACGAAATAGCCCGCTCGCTGGTGCATACAAAAACTGCATTGGGCATCATTCCGTGTGGTTCGGGAAACGGACTTGCACGCCACCTGCAAATTTCGATGGAGCCTAAAAAGGCGATAGAAATCATCAACGAAGGAATTATAGACGTCATCGATTACGGAAAAATCAATGAAGTACCTTTCTTCTGTACCTGCGGTGTGGGTTTCGATGCTTTTGTCAGCCTGAAGTTTGCAAAGGCGGGCAGGAGAGGACCTCTTACCTATTTAGAAAAGACTCTACTGGAGAGCCTGAAGTATCAGCCCGAAACTTACGAACTGGAAACGGAAGACGGTACCTTAAAGTATAAGGCTTTCCTGATAGCCTGCGGCAACGCTTCGCAATACGGAAACAATGCGTATATAGCTCCACAGGCCATGCTGACGGACGGATTACTGGACGTGACCATCCTTGAGCCTTTCACGGTGCTGGATGTGCCCTCCCTGTCTTTCCAACTATTTAATAAAACTATAGATCAAAATAGCCGCATCAAAACTTTCCGCTGCCAGACACTGCGCATCCACCGTACAAAACCGGGGGTAGTGCACTTTGACGGGGATCCCATGATGATGGGGGAAAACATTGACGTGAAAGTAATCAAAGAAGGATTGCAGGTAATCATCCCCCGGTATGCCGAAAAAGACTCTTCGAATGTATTGCAACGGGCACAGGATTATATAAATGGCCTGAAGCAGATCAATGAGGAGATTGTGCATAAGAACAAGATGATATTGGATAAGAGCAAAGAGCAGATTAAGAAGTTAACGAAAATCTGAGTTTTTTATAAAATAAATCTGTATTTTTGCGCGTCATTAGCAATTAAGCGTGTGCCCGACAGCGCAGCCAAATTGTAAATTGTAAATTGTAAATTGTAAATATAAAGATGTTTAGATCACACACCTGCGGAGAACTTCGTATCTCCGATGTCAATAAGCAAGTAACGCTGGCAGGTTGGGTGCAGCGCAGCCGCAAAATGGGAGGCATGACATTCATTGACCTCCGCGACCGTTACGGTATCACCCAGTTAGTTTTCAACGAAGAGGTAGACGCCGCACTTTGCGAGAACGCCAACCGCCTGGGACGCGAATTCGTCATTCAGATTACAGGAACGGTGAACGAACGCTTCAGCAAGAATGCTAATATCCCGACCGGAGATATTGAAATCATCGTATCGGAACTGAATGTGCTGAATGCAGCCCTGACACCTCCGTTCACCATCGAAGATAATACGGATGGTGGCGACGATATCCGCATGAAATACCGTTATCTGGATTTGCGCCGTCCGTCGGTACGCAGAAATCTGGAACTCCGCCATAGAATGACCATTGAGGTACGCCGCTACCTGGACAGCCAGGGTTTCATCGAAGTGGAAACTCCTGTACTGGTAGGCTCTACTCCGGAAGGTGCACGTGACTTCGTGGTACCCTCACGCATGAATCCGGGACAGTTCTACGCTTTGCCGCAAAGCCCGCAGACCTTGAAGCAATTGCTGATGGTATCCGGTTTCGACCGTTACTTTCAGATTGCCAAGTGCTTCCGTGACGAGGACCTTCGTGCCGACCGTCAGCCGGAATTTACTCAGATAGACTGTGAAATGTCTTTCGTGGAACAGGACGACATCATCAACCTGTTTGAAGGTATGACGAAATATCTGTTCAAAGAAATCCGCGGTGTGGAATTGGAAGGTCAGTTCCAGCGTATGGCATGGGCGGACGCCATGAAATATTATGGTAGCGACAAACCCGACTTGCGTTTCGGCATGAAGTTCGTAGAGCTGATGGATATACTGAAAGGTCATGGCTTCTCTGTATTTGATAGCGCCGAATACATCGGTGGTATCTGTGCCGAAGGTGCTGCACACTACACCCGCAAACAGCTGGATGCACTGACGGAATTTGTGAAGAGACCGCAGATTGGTGCAAAAGGTATGGTTTACGCCCGTATAGAAGAAGACGGAAGTGTAAAATCGAGCGTTGACAAATTCTATACGCAGGAAGTACTGCAACAGGTGAAAGAAGCTTTCGGTGCCAAACCGGGTGACTTAATTCTGATTTTGAGCGGTGACGACACCATGAAGACGCGCAAGCAGCTTTGCGAGCTTCGCTTGGAAATGGGTAGCCAACTGGGATTGCGTGATAAGAATACATTCGCATGCCTGTGGGTTGTAGACTTCCCGATGTTTGAATGGAGCGAGCAAGAAAACCGCTTGATGGCTATGCACCATCCGTTCACCCATCCGAAGGATGAAGATATAGCCTTACTGGACACTGATCCGGCAGCAGTACGTGCCGATGCTTATGATATGGTAATCAACGGTGTGGAAGTTGGTGGCGGTTCAATCCGTATCCACGATCCGAAGTTGCAGGCAAAGATGTTCGAAATCTTGGGATTCACTCCCGAAAAAGCAGAAGAACAATTCGGATTCCTGATGAATGCATTCAAATACGGTGCACCTCCTCATGGTGGTCTGGCATACGGGCTTGATCGTTGGGTATCTCTCTTTGCCGGATTGGACAGTATTCGTGACTGCATCGCATTCCCGAAGAATAACAGTGGACGTGACGTGATGCTGGATGCTCCTGCGGCACTTGATCCATCTCAGTTGGACGAACTGAATCTGATCGTAGATATCAAAGAATAAGAGTAGGTTAGTTTGTTGTGAGAGAGTCGAGACGCATCTTCCGTTTTGCGGTAATCGGTACGCTGAATGCCCTGATTATAGCAGCAGTCATCTGGCTGATGATGGACGAACTGGACATCGACTATATGCTCTCTAACATAACTGCTTACGTCATTGCACAGACTCATAATTTTATCTGGTGCAAGCACTGGATATTTCCTTTGGATGATAAAGAAAAGAAGAGCAACACCTGGAGGCAGGTGTTGCTCTTTTCTATCGCTTTCGGAATGGCGTACCTGGCGCAATTCCTATTTCTGGTAGTGTTGGTCGAGGCACTGAATTGTGATGAATACTTGGCTCAGTTCCTGGGACTATTTATCTACGGAGGCGTGAATTTTATAATGAACAGGAGAATCACGTTCCGTTAACGTTTTATCAAACTGCGCTTTTACCAAATTGCATTTTAATCGAGGAAGCGTTTCGTCAATCCACCGTATTCGTCGATACGGCGATCGCGTAGGAAAGGCCACCAACGGCGTACATTTTCCGAACGATCCATATCTATTTCCACTACTATATTTTCCGGACGGTCGTTTCCGGCTTGTGCAAGGAATTCTCCTTGCGGACCTGCTACAAAACTATTTCCCCAGAATTGGATGCCATTCGTCTGCATGGATGGATCGGGTTCGTGACCGACACGGTTAACGGAGATAACGGGAAGTCCGTTGGCTACGGCATGGGCACGCTGGGAGATAATCCAGGCGTTGAGCTGACGTGCCTTTTCATCATCGGCGTCACTGCTTTCCCAGCCAATGGCGGTGGGGTAGATTAATAATTCGGCACCTTTCAATGCCATCAGACGGGCAGCTTCAGGATACCACTGATCCCAGCAAACAAGTACACCCAACTTTCCGAGAGAGGTTTGGATAGGTTCGAAACCTATATCTCCAGGGGTGAAGTAGAACTTTTCATAATAGGCCGGATCGTCGGGGATATGCATCTTGCGATATTTTCCGGCAATGCTTCCGTCACGGTCAAAAACAACGGCGGTATTATGATAGAGTCCCGGGGCACGTTTCTCAAATAGGGAGGTTACCAATACGATCTTATTGGCAGCGGCCAGTTCGGAATAAAATCCGGTGGAAGGGCCGGGAATGGTTTCCGCCAGATCAAACAGTTGCGTGTTTTCAGTCTGACAGAAATACAGAGAGTTGTGCAGTTCTTGTAATACAACCAGTTGCGCACCATGTGCAGCACAGGCTTCTATGCTTTTAGCCAGGTTCATCAGGTTCGTACGAAGATCTGCTGTATTGGCTTGCTGAATAATTCCGACTTTTATTTTTCTCATATCTTTCTAATTTTATTTCAATACACCGGCAGGGTACTGCATCGTAACACAATGGAGTGATCCATGCTGCTTGATCAGTGCCCGGCAATCAATGCCTACAATCTCATATTCCGGGAACGCTTCCTGCAAGACTTCTTTAGCACGTTGGTCATTCTCCGGCTGACGATAAGTAGGATAAAGCACTGCATCATTCATTATCAAGAAATTGGCATACGTTGCGGGGAGGCGTTCGCCCTCTTCCTCAATTTTGTCTACCATAGGCAATGCCAACAGACGATAGGGGTTTCCATTCAAAGTACGGAAGGTTTTCAGTTGCTCTTCCATTTGATGTAGAGCTTCGTAATGTTCATCCTGCGTATCGGTGCATTGCACATAGGCAATAGTATCCGGTGAGCAAAGACGAGCGAGCGTATCGACATGACTATCCGTATCATCTCCTGCCAAATACCCATGATCGAGCCAAAGTACCTGTTTCAGATGAAATACAGAACAGATATATTCATCGATTTCATCGCGGCTCATCTGTCCGTTACGATTGGGAGAAAGCAAACACTCGGACGTGGTGAGCAATGTTCCCAAACCGTCGCTCTCAATGGAACCACCTTCCAAGACAAACCCCAGACGATTAACATACCGCCCATTCAGGAAACCAGCCTCCACAGCCTGATGGGTAATCAGATTGTCTTTATCCGAAGCGAATTTCAGCCCCCAGCCATTGAACATGAAATCAAGAAGCGAAGCACCTTCTGAATCCAACATGGTAATTGCACCATGATCACGCGCCCAAGTATCATTCGTTTCACACTCCATGAAACGGACATTCTGCATATTGACGGTAGCTGAAATCTGCTTTTTAACCTCCTCCGGTTCAGGAGTTACAATCAGAAGCAATTCCCGTTGGGCTATTTCGCGTGCGATAGCGGCAAAACAGGCTTGTACCTCCGTAAGCATATGCGCCCAGTCAGTTCCGGCATGGGGCCAAGTCAGCTGTATTCCGCTTTGCGGCGCCCATTCGGCAGGTAAAACAGCATTGAATGTATCACTCATATTTATCATTCTTTCTTTTCTTCTTTCGGCTTGCGGTCAAAGAACGGATTCTTGGTCGAAGCACTGACCGGAATAGCATACACGGATCTGCATCCCGGCAACCACTCCAATTGCTGTGCAGCAAGTCCGGCAGAGAACATCACACGGGTATCCACACGCAAATCGGCCGCCGTGGCACAAGCCGAACCGATAGCTATACCTACATCGACCGAATTCACGGCACAAGGCACACCTTCAGGGCGTCCCGCACAAGTGGGGTAACCACAATGGCCGCAATTCAATCCTTGCGCCTGCTCGCGCGTACCTATTATAATTACACATTCAGCCTGCAAAATGTTGGCGGCATCCCGCAAAAAGAACTTCATTCCGTGTTCTTCCACCATGGCAACCATCTTGTCCGACAATACTTTTAAATCGTCTCCGGTGACCATGGCTATTTCAATTATATCTACACCTTTTCCTTTCGGAGCGGTACGGGCAGCAGTCATCATCTGCCTTGCTACGTCCAACACATGTTCGTGGCGGCTTGCACGTTCGTTCTGTATCATAATTCTCACTTTTATTAAAAACTGATAGCAAAGATAATGCAAATTGAGTGCAGAACTTTCATGCTTGCATGAAAATGTTATGCAAAAATGCAGCTTATCTTATTTAAAGATACTGATTTCAGCCAAAAATCCGCCGTTTTTTCAGAATTCCTTTCTATATTTGCTTTCAAATGGGAACCAAGACTATACTTCAGATAGACAACGCATGTATCGCTTTCGGAGCAGATACACTTTTTTCCGGTTTTTGCTTACAACTGCACGAAGGGGAAATCGCCTGCATTTCTGGACAATCGGGGCGAGGAAAAACCTCCTTGCTGAATGCTATTTTAGGATTTGTACCCCTCAAAGCAGGAAGCATCACCGTTAACGGCATTTTACTGGAAAAAGGAACTATCGACCAAATTCGCAGGCAAGTGGCATGGATACCGCAAGAACTGGCGCTTCCATCGGAATGGGTGAAGGAAATGGTGCAACTCCCTTTCAATCTGAAAGCCAATCGGAATACTCCCTTTTCACTGGACAAACTATTTGCCTGTTTCGATGAATTGGGGCTGGAAGAGGAATTGTACGATAAACGTGTGAATGAGATCTCCGGAGGACAGCGGCAACGTATCATGATTGCCGTAGCCACCCTGATGCAAAAGCCGCTGCTGATTGTGGATGAACCGACTTCCGCACTGGATTCGGACTCTACGGATAGAGTACTTGCTTTCTTCCGGAAACGAATGAGGGAGGGAAGTGCCATCCTTGCCGTCTCTCACGACCAGGGATTTGCACAAGGATGCAACCAGATGATAACACTATAACTAAGAAATTAATAAAGTGGGAACTATCGACATATCATATACCAGTTTAGCCATCGGATTACTACTGTTGCTTATTCCGCTGTTCTACTTGTGGAAGTTCAAGACAGGGCTATTGTGGGTTACCGTGATTGGTATCGCACGGATGATTGTACAACTTTTCTTTATCGGTATCTACCTGAAATACTTGTTTCTTTGGAATAACCCGTGGATCAACTTTCTGTGGGTGATTATTATGATATTCGTCGCCGCACAAACCGCCCTGGCACGCACCCAACTGAAACGGAAAATACTGTTCATTCCTATCTCCATCGGTTTTTTATGCAGTGTTGTCTGCATCGGCATGTACTTCATTGCCATCGTATTACGGCTGGAAAATGTGTTCAGTGCCCAGTATTTCATTCCGATATTCGGTATCCTGATGGGAAATATGTTATCCAGCAATGTCGTTGCACTGAATGCCTATTACAGCGGATTGAAACGGGAACAGCAATTGTATCGCTATCTGCTTGGCAATGGTGCCACAAGGGCAGAAGCACAGGCGCCTTTTATCAAACAGGCTATCATAAAGTCCTTTAGTCCGTTAATTGCCAATATTGCCGTTATGGGCCTAGTGGCACTGCCCGGCACAATGATCGGACAAATCCTGGGAGGTAGTAGCCCGAATGTCGCCATTAAATATCAGATGATGATTATGGTGATAACCTTCACGGCATCCATGCTTTCGCTAATGATTACCATCTCGTTGGCATCACGTAAGTCGTTCGATTCCAACGGAAAACTATTGCAGGTAATGGTAGAGAAAAAGGAAAAGAAGAAAAGCCGTTAGTGCTCTACTTTTTCAGGAGTATAACGCAACTGTACATACTGTACGCCGGGTTTTATATAAGCACTGTCCATCAACACTTTCCTTACCCTGAACGTCTCAAGACGGCGATTTATATAACTTTTTATATATCCTTTCTGTGGTTTCACATACGAAAGTACTTCTATACGCCCTGCCAAATGGATATTGACTTTGGCTTTCACCGTACGTACCGCACCCGGTCTCTTTGACGGTTGTCCGGGCATTTCCTTATGTTTATCTATCCAAAAGATAGCTGTAGCCTTCGGAGTAGTATCCACAAATTCCTCTTGTGCATCCTCTTCACCGCCATCCTGGGCTTTGGGTGAGGGTTGGCACGAGAAAAGAATGCATAATAAAGTGAAAAACGAGAAAAGTAATGCTTTCATGGTATAGAGTTTTACAATTATCCGAACAAATATATAAAAAAAGAGTAAAACAAACAGTTATTCAGTGCATTTTTACTATATTTGCACCGAAATTTTCTATTCACATAATGAGAATTAAGGAGATAGTAAGCGCCCTTGAACGGTTCGCGCCTCTGCCATTGCAAGACGGATTTGATAATGCCGGCTTGCAAATCGGATTGACAGAAGCGGAAGCAACAGGGGCTTTGTTGTGTCTTGACGTTACTGAAGCCGTGCTGGACGAGGCGATTGCGTTAGGGTACAATCTTGTCATATCCCATCATCCACTGATATTCAAAGGGTATAAATCCATCACGGGCAGGGACTATGTAGAGCGTTGTATCATGAAAGCAATCAAGAATGATATCGTGATCTACTCAGCACATACCAACCTGGATAATGCTCCGGGAGGGGTGAACTTCAAGATTGCCGAGAAAATAGGATTGAGTAATGTACGCGTGCTGGAAGCCAAAGAGAATGCCTTGGTAAAATTGGTGACTTTTGTACCCACAGCACAGGCGGAAGATGTACGCAAGGCCTTGTTTGCAGCCGGATGCGGTTGCATAGGAAACTACGACGCATGCAGCTACAATGTAGAAGGAGAGGGAACTTTCCGCGCCCAAGAGGGTAGCCACCCGTTCTGTGGAAGCATCGGAGAATTGCATACGGAAAAGGAAGTGCGGATAGAAACCGTATTGCCTGCCTACAAGAAATCGGAAGTTATCAAAGCTCTACTGAGTGCCCATCCGTATGAGGAACCTGCATTCGACTTATATCCTTTGCAGAATAGCTGGACACAGGCTGGGGCAGGAGTTATCGGCGAATTGGATACACCGGAAACGGAGTTGGAGTTCCTGAAACGCGTCAAGAAAATCTTTGAAGTGGGCTGCCTGAAGCATAATAAACTGACCGGGCGTGAAATACAGACCGTGGCACTGTGTGGAGGAGCCGGAGCATTCCTGATGCCGCTTGCCATACGCAACGGTGCAGACGTGTTCATCACCGGGGAAATCAAGTATCACGATTACTTCGGACACGATACGGACATTCTGCTGGCAGAGATAGGACATTACGAAAGCGAGCAATATACAAAAGAAATATTCTATACAATAATCCGGGAGTTGTTTCCTAACCTTGCGCTGCAACAGTGCAAAGTGAATACCAACCCCATAAAATATTTATAAGTAAAATGGCTAAAGAAGCAAAAAAAGATCCTCAGGAATTGACCGTGGAACAGAAGTTGAAAGCCCTGTTCCAGTTGCAGACTATGTTGTCTAAGATTGATGAAATCAAGACTTTAAGAGGTGAACTTCCGCTGGAAGTACAGGACTTGGAAGATGAAATCGCCGGTCTGAGCACTCGTATCGACAGAATTAAGGCAGAAATAGCCGAACTAAAATCCGCTATCGCTACCAAGAAAGTGGAGATTGAAACTTCAAAAGCTTCTATCGCAAAATACAAAGAACAACAGGAGAATGTACGCAACAACCGTGAGTACGACTTCTTGAGCAAAGAAATCGAATTCCAGACTCTGGAAATGGAGCTTTGCGATAAACGAATCAAAGAGTTTGCTGCACAGGAACAAGAAAAATCTGCTGAAGCTGCAAAGAGCACAGAAGCCTTGGAAGAAAGACAGAAAGACTTGGACGTCAAGAAGAACGAACTGGACGAAATCATCTCTGAAACCAAGCAGGAAGAAGAAAAGCTGAGAGACAAAGCCAAAGAGCTTGAAACCAAGATTGAACCGCGCTTGCTTCAGTCTTTCAAGCGTATCCGTAAGAACTCTCGCAATGGATTGGGTATCGTATATGTACAGCGTGATGCTTGTGGTGGTTGCTTCAACAAAATCCCGCCCCAGAGACAACTGGATATCCGTTCTCGTAAGAAAATCATCGTTTGCGAATATTGCGGACGTATCATGATTGACCCGGAATTGGCTGGTGTAACCATCGAACACAAGGAAGAGGTAAAGGAAAAGCCAACGAGAAGAAGGAAGACTGCGGAATAATATTCGGCAGCGTATATATAGGAAAAGACGCCCCTGCAAGCAACATCCAATTGCTTGCAGGGGCGATTTCTTTATATGATAATTATCTGCCATTTTATTATCAGCTATTACTAAATTATTTTTCTCCTATTGGGAAAAAGTATTTTTCCGGTAGGAGAAATAAAGTACACAGTCGTTTCCTCTCATGAAAATTCTGTTTACCCCAAATGGTAACTTTGTTACCCCCGCGCAGTAACTCCATTTACATGCCGAAGTAAAGGTCGTTACATACCGAGGTAAAAACCGTTACAATAGGCGGTAAAGGTCGTTACATCCTGAAGTAAATGCTTTTACATTCTGCGGTAAATGATCGGTAAATACAATCTATTGATTATCAAAAAGCTAACGAAAGTCTATCAGTAATCTTTAATTTCATTTCTAAACAAATGAAGCCCCAGGTTGTTATGAACCCTGTATCACAAAAAACAACCTAAACCTATGAAGATTAAAGCTTGGAGCAGCATGCTGCTCTTATCGTGCCTATGTTCTGCCCTCACGGCACAGAATGGCAACCGTTATCTGGAAAAACCGTTGCCCCGAAACTGGGGGAATACGGTGGTTCCGAACTCTAAAACGGTCCCTACTACCACAGGAATCGCTAATTCTACCACGGCATCTGCAGATGATAACATATTCAGCGGACAGATATTACCGGTAGACGACCAGTGGTGGAAAGCATTCAATGACCCGGTACTGGACTCGCTTATCAGCGTAGCATCCGGCGAAAACTATTCCGTACTTGCCGCTATAGACCGCATGGAACAGGCGCGTGCCAGCCTGCGGATGGAGCGCAGTAATTTTTTCCCTTCTATTACTTTAAATGGCGGATGGCTCCGCCAGCAAAGTAGTGGTAACACCACCGAATTACCCCAATCCATCACACATTATTATGATGCGTCACTCAACGCTAGTTGGGAACTGGATATATTCGGAAGCATCTGGCAACGGGTAAAGGCGCAACGGGAAACATTCCAAGCCAGCCGTGAAGAGTATATCTCCGTACAGGTATCCCTCTGTGCACAAGTCGCTTCTGCCTACATCAACCTTCGGGAACTGCAACAGGAATTGCAGGTAGTGATGCACAACTGCCGGACTCAGGAGGAAGTACTCAATATAACCGAAGTACGCTACAACACGGGACTTGTATCGAAACTGGATGTAGCACAGGCTAAATCAGTGTATTTCAGCACCAAAGCATCTGTTCCACAACTGGAATCTGGAATCAGCCAATACATCAACTCGCTGGCTATTCTGCTGGGAACTTATCCGCAGGAGATACGCCCCACATTGGAAAGAATCGGGAAATTGCCCGACTACATGGAACCCGTTGGAATAGGATTACCTGCCGATTTATTACTCCGCCGTCCGGATGTGCGCCAGGCCGAAAGACTGGTTAATGCACAAGCCGCACTATTGGGAGCCAGCAAAAGCGACTGGCTGCCACAAGTATTCCTGAAAGGATCTGTAGGATATGCCGCCCGGGATCTGAAAGACCTGACCCGGCGGAAAAGCATGACGTTTGAAATTGCCCCAACCCTCAGTTGGACACTGTTCAGCGGAACAAAGCTGGTGAATGCCACCAAACAGGCACGTGCGCAACTGGACGAAGCAGTGCATAACTTCAACGAAACCGTGCTTACCGCTGTACAGGAAACGGACAATGCAATGAATAATTACCGGAATTCCATCAAGCAGATTGTCGCCCTCCGGGAAGTACGAAATCAGGGGCAAGAGACACTGAAACTCTCTCTGGAGCTTTATAAACAGGGACTTAGTCCTTTTCAGAATGTACTGGATGCACTCCGTTCGCTACTGACGTACGAAAACCAGTTGACGCAGGCGGAGGGTAGTTCACTGCTGTATCTGGTGTCATTGTACCAGGCACTGGGAGGAGGATATAAAGAGAACTGAGTAATAATTCCTAAACCATAACCATATATGAAAAATGAAATGTACATCATCCTCACGCTGATTCCGTTGCTGGCGGGATGTGGGGACAAAAGAGAAACAGCGCGCGGAGCGATGCCCGTTCCGGAGATAAGCGTAGCCCGTCCGGTGGTGAAAGACATCACACTGACTAAAGAGTATCCGGGTTATCTGAGTTCGGAAAAGACCGTCGACCTGGTAGCACGGGTGAACGGAACCCTGCAAACCATCGCCTATGCTCCAGGAAGCAGAGTTCGGAAAGGGCAGGTGCTGTTCGTCATCGAACCCACTATTTACCAGGACAATGTAAAACAGACGGAAGCGGAACTAAACACCGCCCGAGCCAATCTGGAATATGCCCGGAACAACTATGCCCGTATGCTGGAAGCTGTGAAAAGCGATGCTGTAAGCCAGATACAGGTGTTACAGTCGAAATCGAATGTCGCCACTTCGCAAGCGGCAGTCAGCAATGCCGAAGCCGCGCTGAATACAGCACGCACGAATCTGGGTTACTGCACAGTCCGGGCACCGTTTGACGGAACTGTCAGCCGGAATCAAGTCGATGCGGGCAGTTATGTAGGGGGAAGTCTGCAGCCTGTCACCCTTGCCACAATCTATAAAGATGATCTGCTATACACATACTTCAATATCACTGATAACCAGTGGCTTGCCATGCTGATGCAACAAGGAACCGCACAGCAGAAAGATACACTACCCCGGCAAATCACTGTTAACCTGGGGGAAGACGGCATACAACCGTATCCTGCCACACTCGATTACTTCGCACCCAATGTAGACCTGAGCACCGGAACTCTGAATCTGCGTGCCCGCCTGGACAACCCGAAAGGTTTACTGAAAAGCGGACTTTATGTCAGCATCACCTTGCCATACGGCAAAGAATCGCAGGCAATACTGATACCAGACGCATCCATCGGGACCGATCAATTGGGAAAATATGTGTATGTAGTGAACGATTCCGATAGGGTGCGCTATCGCCACATCGAGGTGGGACAACTGATAGATGACACTCTCCGGCAAATAACCGGCGGACTCTCGCCACAAGAACGCTACGTCACCCGGGCACTGATGAAAGTACGGGAAGGGATGAAAGTGAAGCCCACCAGCAAATAACCAATCGTAAATAACTAAATACTAAGCTCATGTTCTCAAAATTCTTCATAAACCGTCCTATCTTTGCTACCGTGCTTGCGCTGCTGATCGTGGTGGCGGGACTGGTCACACTGGGCATACTCCCCATTGCGCAGTATCCGGACATTACGCCGCCTACCGTTCAGGTCAGCGCCGTCTATCCGGGTGCCAACGCGCAGACAGTGGCACAAACCGTGGGTATCCCCATTGAGCAGCAAGTAAACGGAGTGGACGGTATGCTTTATATGTCCTCCAATTCCTCCTCATCGGGTGCCTACTCGCTTACCATTACTTTTGCCGTCGGAACAGATATCGACATGGCAACCGTACAAGTCCAAAACCGCGTCAGCGTGGCACAGGCTTCATTGCCAACCCCGGTAGTGGTACAGGGAGTAACCGTTCAAAAGCAGTCATCGAACATCGTGATGTTCCTCACCATGACTTCCGAAAACAAGGAATATGACGGACTATACCTCAGCAACTACGCCACCCTGAACCTTGCCGACCAGTTGACGCGCGTGCCGGGCGTAGGCGCTGTCAATGTGATGGGAGCGGGAGACTACTCCATGCGTATCTGGCTGGATCCGGCAGCACTGCGTATCCGTAATCTTTCGGCAGCCGATGTCTACCAAGCCATTCAATCACAAAATGTAGAAGTCAGTGCCGGAACCGTGGGACAACCCCTACCGGAAAATCCGGCTCCGGGTAACACCAATGTCGGTAATGTTTCCTCCGGCAGCAATGCCCCTGCCTACCAATACAGTTTGACGGTGAAAGGGCGACTTTCGTCTCCCGAAGAGTTCGGCAATATCATCTTGCGAACAGAAGCGGGCGGGAGAGTGCTTCGCCTCCGTGATGTAGCCCACATCGACCTTGGCTCCGCATCCTACAGTGTCGTATCCCGGTTGAACGGGCAACCTACCGCCGCCATTGCCATCTATCAACAACCGGGTTCCAATTCGCTGGATGTATCCAAAGGTGTGAAAGAGAAGATGCAGGAACTGTCAGAATCGTTCCCAAGCGGCATCCATTACAGTGTAACCCTGGATACGACGGACGTCATCCACGCTTCAGTAGACGAAGTGCTGGTAACTTTCCTGGAAACAACCCTGCTTGTGGTACTCGTCATCTTTCTTTTCCTACAAAACTGGCGGGCGGTTATCATTCCGTGTATCACCATTCCCGTATCACTCATCGGTACTCTGGCAGTGATGGCACTCTTCGGATTCTCCATCAATACACTGACACTGTTCGGATTGATACTTGCCGTGGCCATTGTGGTAGATGATGCCATTGTGGTAGTAGAAAACTCCACGCGCTTGCTTGATACGGGACAGTACAATGCCCGGCAGGCGGTCATTCAGGCGATGGGAGAGATCACCGGTCCGATTGTGGGCGTAGTGCTGGTATTGCTTGCCGTATTTATTCCGACAATGCTCGTCAGCGGTATCTCCGGACAGCTTTATAAGCAGTTTGCACTGACTATTGCTGCCAGCACTGTGCTAAGCGGTTTCAACTCGCTGACACTGACTCCGGCATTGTGTGCCTTGATATTACAGCCTACAAAACCTGCACAGTCGCCACTTTTCCGGGGCTTCAACTTTGTGTACGACAAGACTCAAGGGATATATGATAAAACCGTGGGTTGGTTGCTCCGGCGTCCTGCTGCTGCACTGTTGTCTTATGCCGGGTTTACGGCACTCGCTGTGATCCTGTTTATGAAGTGGCCCAGCACCTTTATTCCCGAAGAAGATGACGGATATTTCCTTGCCGTGGTGCAATTGCCGCCCGCTTCAAGTCTGGAACGTACAGAAGCTGTCGGACGTGAGATCAATGAAATCCTCAACAGCTATCCCGAAGTGAAAAATTATATCGGCATATCCGGCTTCTCTGTCATGGGAGGCGGGGAACAGAGTAATTCCGGCACCTATTTCGTTATCTTGAAAAACTGGAACGAGCGTAAAGGAAAGGAACATACGGCTCAGTCTGTAGTAAATCGTTTCAATGCACAGGCTTATGGAATTCAGGAAGCAGAAGTCTTTGCCATGGTGCCCCCTGCCATTCCCGGACTCGGTGCTACGGGCGGTCTACAGCTACAAGTGGAGGATCGTAACAACCTCGGTACCACAGAAATGCAACATGCCGTAGAGACGCTGATGGCAACTTATCACACCAAACCTGCATTGGCATCCGTCAGCAGTCAGTACCAGGCTAATGTACCCCAGTATTTCCTGAACATCGACCGGGATAAAGTACAATTGATGGGGATTCCGCTGAACAATGTCTTCACTTCTTTGGGTTACTACATGGGAGCTGCTTACGTGAACGATTTCGTTGAGTTCGGCCGTATTTATCAGGTAAAACTCGGTGCACGGGATCGCGCCCAACGGATCATTGACGATGTACTGAAGTTGAGTGTACAGAATGCATCGGGAGAGATGGTACCATTTTCAGCCTTTATGCGGGTGGAGGAACAGTTGGGAATGGACCAAATCAACCGTTACAACATGTATTCCACTGCCTCCGTCACTTGCAACGTAGCCCCGGGAAGCAGTTCCGGAGAGGCAATACAGCAAATGGAGGCACTCTTTAAGGAGCAACTGGGCGATGAATTTGGTTATGAATGGACGTCAGTAGCTTATCAGGAAACGCAGGCAGGCACAACGACAACCGTTGTGTTTGTAATGGCGTTACTCGTTGCCTTCCTGGTACTTGCAGCACAGTACGAGAGTTGGACGAGCCCGGTAGCTGCGGTCATCGGGCTTCCGGTAGCATTGTTGGGAGCGATGATTGGCTGTCTCATTATGGGAACACCTGTCAGCATCTATACACAAATCGGTATTATCCTGCTTGTGGCACTGTCGGCAAAGAATGGTATTCTGATTGTAGAGTTCGCCCGCGATTTCCGTGCGCAAGGCAACTCCATTCGTGATGCGGCATTCCAGGCAGGGCATATCCGCTTGCGGCCTATCCTGATGACATCCCTGGCATTTGTATTCGGTGTGATGCCATTGCTGTTTGCTACGGGTGCAGGAGCGGAAAGCCGTATTGCACTGGGAGCTGCTGTAGTGTTCGGTATGGCACTGAATACATTGCTTGCCACAGTCTATATCCCTAATTTCTATGAGTTGATGCAGAAGATACAGGAAAAATTTAGATTCTAATCAGTCTCATTGAGAAGGGCTACACCCTTTGCCTCACATGGCTACACCATATCCCCCAAAGGGTGTAGCCATCCGGGGTAAAGGGTGTAGCCCTTTTTAGTGGATATTATAACGTCTGATAATCAGGAATATCCGGAAGAAAAGTATAACTGTTCCGTTCGTAATCCATCCGGCAGCAATAGTGTTGCATCCCATTACTCACCACAAGGTAATCTACTTTCAGCACCATATTGTAACGCGTAATCTGGTCGAACACCGCTTGCGTAATCTCTATGTCCGGCGCTTTATACTCCACAATCATCCGTGCCGTGAGGTCACGACGGTAAAGTACTGTATCACAACGTTTCTTCGTTCCGTTGAGTTGTACCTGTACCTCGTTCGCCATCAATGTCTGCGGATATCCTTTATGGTTCAGCAGAAAATGTACGAAATGCTGGCGTACCCATTCTTCGGGCGTCAGTGCTACATATCGGCGCCGTATCACGTCGAAAATAGCAGGTTTCCCTTCACGGTTCACGACTTTAGCATCAAATACAGGTAAGTTTAACGATAACATATTGATATGTGATAAGTGATTAACAAATTTCCGAATTCTACTTTTTTATTGTACTTTTGTGAGTTAAATAATCGCTCCCTGAAAGTATTTAGGGAACAAATTTAATGAAATCTTATGAAAACAAAGCAAGAAATCGTAGCTAACTGGCTGCCTCGTTACACAAAACGTAAGCTTGAGGACTTTGGAGAGTATATTCTGTTGACTAACTTCAACAAGTATGTGGATATTTTTGCGGAGAAGTTCAATGTGCCCGTTCTTGGTAAAGACGCTAATATGACGTCTGCTTCAGCAGAAGGCATGACCATTATCAACTTTGGTATGGGAAGCCCTAACGCTGCAATTATCATGGATTTACTAAGTGCTATACAGCCCAAAGCCTGCCTGTTCCTAGGCAAGTGCGGTGGTATCGATAAGAAAAACAGAATAGGGGATCTCATCCTTCCTATCGCCGCCATCCGTGGCGAGGGAACTTCCAATGATTACTTCCCGCCCGAAGTACCGGCGCTACCGGCATTTATGTTGCAGCGTGCCGTTTCTTCATCCATCCGCGACCATGCCCGCGACTATTGGACAGGTACCGTATACACTACCAACCGCCGCATTTGGGAGCATGACGAGGAATTCAAGGAATATCTGAAGAAAACCCGTGCCATGGCCGTCGATATGGAAACAGCGACTCTCTTCAGCTGCGGTTTTGCCAATCACATCCCTACCGGAGCCATCTTATTGGTTTCTGACCAGCCGATGATCCCTGAAGGAGTAAAAACCGATAAAAGTGATAATCTGGTTACCCAAAACTACGTAACCGAGCACGTTGAAATCGGCATCGCATCCCTGCGTATGATTATCGACGAGAAGAAAACCGTAAAACATCTGAAATTCGACTGGTAAAAACGAATATGGCAAAACAGGAAATCACGTGTGATGACATCTTAAAGGAACTGAGAGCGAAACAATACCGTCCCGTCTATTATCTTATGGGCGAGGAACCCTATTACATCGACCTCATTGCCGACTATATAACCGACAATATTCTGACCGAAACGGAAAAGGAGTTCAACCTGACCGTTGTCTACGGGGCAGATGTGGATATAGCTACTGTTATTAATGCCGCCAAGCGTTATCCGATGATGTCCGAACATCAGGTGGTGGTGGTAAAGGAAGCGCAGAATATCCGTAATATGGAGGAACTTTCTTATTACCTCCAAAAACCGCTGCTTTCTACCATATTAGTAATATGCCATAAACATGGCGTACTGGATCGAAGAAAGAAGCTGGCTGCCGAAATCGAAAAGACTGGTGTCCTGTTTGAATCTAAAAAAGTGAAGGATGCGCAACTGCCTGCATTCATCACCTCTTATATGAAACGTAAAGGTATCGACGTGGAACCTAAAGCCACTGCCATGCTGGCTGATTTCGTTGGTGCCGACCTCAGTCGCCTCACGGGAGAACTGGAAAAACTGATCATTACACTTCCAAAAGGTCATACACGCGTTACCCCCGAACAGATAGAGAAGAACATTGGTATCAGTAAGGATTATAACAACTTCGAATTACGCAGTGCCCTCGTTGAAAAGGACGTCTTGAAAGCTAATAAGATAATAAAATATTTTGAAGAAAATCCGAAAACAAACCCAATTCAAATGACTTTATCTTTACTTTTTGGATTCTTTTCTAACTTGATGTTGGCCTATTATGCCCCTGAAAAATCGGAGCAAGGCATAGCCAACATGTTGGGACTACGCACACCCTGGCAGGCCAAAGACTATCTTGCAGCTATGCGCCGATATAATGGAGTAAAGACCATGCAAATTATCGGAGAAATACGATATGCGGATGCAAAATCTAAAGGAGTGGGAAATCCATCTTTAAGTGACGGGGATATTCTTCGCGAACTGGTCTTCAAGATCCTGCATTAACCTTTTTCGCCTCTCTTCATTAAACGAAAATTTTGACTTTTCCTTCAACCCCTTCCATCATTCCTAAACGTATTGTTCCTAAGCAATAGAGTGTGGAAGGGTATCTGACTGTTTTTATATAATATATTACCCGTTGGCGGAATTAGAGGCTGTTCAGCATCCTGTCAGAGCCGTATCAAAGAGGGTTCAAATCCCTATTTGCCCCATACCATCTCCGGGTAGAGGTACTTCTAACCGAATTTACTACGGAGTTGGTACGGACCAAGTACTGTCCAACCCCGGTCTTGGTCTCTATTAGGGCACAGGAAAGAAGCCATTAATTCCGCCAACAGCTAATATATTCTCCTATTCCGAGTAAAACAGACATATTTTTATAGGAAAACAATATACTTTTTCTGAGAAATAGGAAAATTATATTTAGAAAGTGGTCAGCAGATCAATGAAAATAGATCGTCTATTTCTTATTTTAAAGGAGATTGTACTTGTTTACTATATCAGCAATAATAAAGAAGAAAATACTATTTTCACTATCATTATGTCATTTCTCACTTAAAAAAAGGTTGTTTTTCTAGAATGAGAGAATTTTAGAACTAAAAAACAGGGCATAATATATTGTATTACAATTAAATACATTCAAAATAAGCTCCTGAGAATTAAAAAAATCCAGGTTCACGATCATTTGTACAGAAATAGAGCAAGGATTTGCAAATACGAAGACTTTAGAACATATCAATTGAACTCTCCTTATTTTAGTGTAACAAATTATTTCTGCAATATCAAATCTATCATTAAGAATAAATGCAATTAGAGAAGGAAATAGTTGTTATTTCAACTATGAAATATTAAAAATGTAATATATCTATATTTACAATTGGATATACAACAATTATATACATAACAAACGTAATAAAAATATGGAGTATACGATTGTAATAAGACTGTTTTTAATAAAGTAATGATAAAATAACAAAGGTAATAGGATAGGGGTTAACGAGGATTAAAAATATTATTAAATAACTAATAATCAGCATATATATAACAATTTATATAATCTAACAGTTTATAAATAGAGAAATCAATGTGGAAACAATTGTAATATGGAATATATCACAGATAAAATTTCAATCTACACACATAATAACCAGAAATATACATAGTTTTATTAAAGTAGAAATACGGGGTTAAAATCTAGGTAATATATATCATTACATTTGTATAAATAACATTTGAAATAACACGTACACAATTGTAATATACAAGAAATCACATTTTTAATTTGCTTTTGTAACTTTCTTTTTTTACTTTTGTAATTCAAAAGAAAGTCAATACAATTGTAAACGTCACCTATATCGCAACAGTTATGAGCATAAAAGATAGGTTCAAAATGATCATGGATCGGGAAAAATTAACCGCAGGCGCATTTGCCGAAAGTATTGGTGTAGCTCAAGCTACCATCTCACATATTTTAGGTCCGCGTAATAAGTATCCAAGTACAGAAGTTATTCTTCGTCTACATCAAAGATATAATGATATAAATTTGGAATGGCTACTTACCGGACAAGGTGAAATGAGTAATATGTCTTCCGATTCTGACTCTTCTATCGAGAGCGGATTTGACTATCCATTATTCGCTGAGAATTCCGTAAATCCGTCCAAAGAGACAGGTTCGGCCGAAAATCGCAAGGAAATCGCATTAGGAACGCCCGCAAATGCCCCTAAAGAGGTTGTAAAACAGGAGATTATCTATAAAGAAAGGCCTCCCAGAAAAATCACTGAAATAAGAATTTTCTTCGACGATAATACGTACGAGACGTTTAAACCCGAAAAGTAAGGCTCATAAACAACTATTTGCACAATTTCCCGTATCTTTGGATAAGATAAGCATCTCAGCAGAACTTTTTCATGCAAGCATGAAAGTTCTGCATTCGATTTGCATTATCTTTGTGCCCTGAATAAAATTCACCTCTTTATATAGGATAATGAAAAAATACATTTTAGATTTGACAGTGACTGAGAACGTCCGACTGCACGCTAATTATGTGCTATTGAAACTGACGTCTCCGTCTCCGCTTCCGGATATGCTTCCGGGACAATTTGCGGAAATACGTGTGGACGGATCTCCAACTACTTTTTTGCGCCGCCCCATTTCCATTAATTATGTAGATAGACAACGCAATGAAGTATGGTTTCTGATCCAACTGATTGGAGACGGAACTAGGCAATTAGGCGAAGCAAAAGCAGGAGACACGGTCAACGTAGTACTTCCTTTGGGAAATGGCTTCACAATGCCTGAAAAGGCTTCTAATAAGCTTCTGTTAGTAGGTGGAGGTGTTGGTACAGCTCCCATGCTCTATCTGGGCGAGCAATTAGCTAAAAACGGTAGTAGACCGACGTTCCTTCTGGGAGCAAGAAGCGACAAGGACCTGCTGCAACTGGAGCAGTTTGCAGCGTATGGTGATGTGTATACAACTACCGAGGACGGCAGTCATGGTGAAAAGGGATATGTGACACAACATTCCATATTGAATAAGGTGCAATTCGAGCAGATTTACACTTGTGGCCCTAAGCCCATGATGATGGCGGTGGCTAAATATGCCAGAAGTAAAGATATAGCTTGTGAAGTATCATTGGAAAATACAATGGCGTGTGGTATAGGTGCTTGCCTCTGTTGTGTAGAAAATACAACGGAAGGGCATTTATGTGTATGTAAAGAAGGTCCGGTTTTTAATATAAACAAACTATTATGGCAGATTTAAGTGTAAATATTGGAGAATTACAAATGAAGAATCCGGTAATGACGGCTTCCGGTACATTTGGGTATGGTGAAGAGTTTGCCGATTTCATTGATATTACGCGAATAGGTGGTATAATTGTAAAGGGCACGACTCTTCACAAACGTGAAGGTAACCCATATCCGCGTATGGCAGAAACTCCGTCAGGTATGCTAAACGCTGTGGGACTGCAAAATAAGGGAGTAAATTACTTTGTTGAACAGATATATCCGCGTATTAAGGACATCGAAACCAATATGATTGTAAATGTTTCGGGTTCTGCTATAGAAGATTATGTAAAAACAGCGGAAGCCATTAACGAACTTGACAAAATTCCTGCCATTGAATTGAACATCTCTTGCCCTAATGTGAAACAAGGTGGAATGGCTTTTGGCGTCACCGCAAAAGGAGCCGAAGAAGTGGTAAAAGCTGTGCGTGCAGCTTACAAAAAGACACTTATCGTAAAGCTGTCTCCCAACGTGACAAGCATCGCTGAAATAGCCCGTGCGGTAGAAAATGGCGGTGCAGACAGCGTTTCATTAATTAATACACTGCTTGGAATGGCTATAGACGCGGAACGCAGGCGTCCTATACTCTCTACCATAACAGGTGGTATGTCCGGCGCAGCAGTAAAACCAATCGCACTCCGCATGGTGTGGCAAGTTGCTCAGGCGGTAAAAATACCTGTCATAGGTTTAGGAGGTATCATGAACTGGAAAGACGCAGTGGAATTTATGCTTGCCGGAGCTTCAGCCATCCAAATCGGTACGGCAAATTTCATCAATCCGACAGTTACAATTAAAGTAGCGGAAGGTATAAACGACTACCTCGATAGACACGGATATAAGTCCGTGAAAGAAATTATTAGTGCGCTTGAGGTATAACTAATAACAAGTGAATATCATTCGCATCTGTTTTACATAAAAAAGGACATTCATTGCGAATGTCCTTTTTCTATTTTTATACAACTGATTTATTCCTCTCCCAGCAAATCCGGGCGGAGTCTGCGCGTCCGTTCCAAAGACTGTTGCAACTCCCATTCCTTAATCTTAGCCTCATGCCCGGATAATAAAATTTCCGGAACTTTCCAACCATTGTAATCGGCAGGTCTTGTATAGACCGGAGCAGCCAAAAGATTATCCTGGAACGAGTCGGACAAAGCTGACTGTTCATCGGAAATAACACCGGGGATGATGCGGACAATAGCATCCGCCATCACTGCTGCCGCCAGTTCTCCACCGGTCAGCACATAGTCCCCAATACTGATTTCTTTAGTGATCAGATGCTCGCGAATGCGATAATCGATACCTTTAAAATGCCCGCAAAGAATAATAAGGTTCTGGGCAAGTGAAAGTGTATTGGCCATTGGCTGATTGAACTGCTCACCATCAGGAGTCGTAAAAATGACCTCATCATACTCCCGTTCTGCCTTTAAGGCGTTGATACAGCGCTCTATAGGCTCTATTTTCATCACCATTCCGGCAAAACCGCCAAAAGGATAATCATCCACCCGTCGATATTTATCTTCAGTATAATCACGTAAATTATGAATATGTATTTCTGCAAGCCCTTTATTCTGAGCACGTTTCATAATAGAGCAATTGAAAAAGCCTTCAATCATCTCCGGTAGAACTGTTATTATATCAATGCGCATATTAATTTTAATTTTCTGCAAAAGTACAAATATTAGAGGAGAAACCTGTATTTTTGCGTTCAAACAATCTGAAATAGCTATGACTGCAAAAGAAAAGATAGATCAGCTCCGTGCCGAATTGCATCGGCACAACTACAATTATTACGTGTTGAATGCTCCCGAAATCTCTGACAAAGAGTTCGACGACATGATGCGGGAATTGCAGGAGATGGAGCGAGAACATCCTGAATATCAGGATGAAAATTCGCCAACCATGCGCGTAGGAAGCGATTTGAATAAGAATTTCACGCAAGTGACACACAAATATCCAATGCTTTCGTTGGGTAATACCTATTCCGAAGGTGAGGTATCCGACTTTTATGATCGCACTCAAAAAGCCCTGAACGAAGATTTTGAAATTTGTGCCGAGCTTAAATATGACGGTACTTCCATCTCACTGACATACGAAAACGGTAAATTAATACGTGCTGTAACCCGTGGTGACGGTGAAAAAGGCGATGATGTAACAGATAATGTGAAGACAATCCGTACTATCCCCCTTGTTTTGCATGGTGATTATCCCCAATTATTTGAAATCAGAGGGGAAATACTAATGCCGTGGGAAGTTTTTGAGGAACTAAACCGCGAAAAAGAGGCGCGCGAAGAACCTCTTTTTGCTAATCCGCGTAATGCTGCATCAGGCACTTTGAAATTACAAAACTCTGCTATAGTTGCTTCCCGCAAACTGGATGCCTACCTTTATTATTTATTAGGCGAAGAACTTCCATGCGACGGACATTATGAAAACCTGCAGAAAGCCGCACAATGGGGATTCAAAATCTCCGACCATATGAAGAAGTGTCACAGCCTGCAGGAAGTATTCGATTACATCCATTATTGGGATACGGAACGGAAGAATTTACCTGTAGCCACGGATGGCATTGTTTTGAAAGTTAATAGTCTGAAACAGCAGAAAAACCTCGGTTTCACCGCAAAATCTCCTCGTTGGGCCATCGCATACAAGTTCCAGGCAGAGCGTGCATTGACCCGCTTAAACAAGGTGACTTACCAGGTGGGAAGAACCGGAGCAGTAACCCCTGTTGCCAACCTGGATCCGGTACAATTATCGGGTACTATCGTAAAACGTGCCTCTCTGCATAATGCAGATATCATTGAAGGGCTTGACTTGCATGTCGGCGATATGGTTTATGTAGAAAAAGGCGGTGAAATTATACCCAAAATTACCGGAGTAGATAAAGATGCCCGGAGTATGATGGCAGGTGAAAAAGTGAAGTTCATCACTCATTGCCCTGAATGTGGCAGCAAATTAATCCGTTACGAGGGAGAAGCTGCGCATTATTGCCCCAACGAAACGGCTTGTCCGCCTCAGATAAAAGGAAAGATCGAGCATTTCATCAGCCGGAAGGCTATGAACATTGACGGATTAGGCCCGGAAACTGTGGATATGTTCTACCGGTTAGGGCTCATTAAGGATACGGCAGATCTGTATAAGCTGACTGTGGACGATATCAAGCATCTGGACCGTATGGGAGATAAGTCGGCGGAAAATATCGTCAAGGGTATTGCCCAAAGTAGGGAAGTGCCTTTTGAGCGAGCGTTGTTCGCCCTCGGTATCCGCTTTGTCGGTGAAACTGTAGCAAAGAAAATAGCTAAGTCCTTCACTGACATAGAAGAACTGGAAAATGCAGATCTTGAAAGATTGATAAATATCGATGAAATCGGTGAGAAAATAGCGCAAAGTATCATTTCCTACTTCGCTAATCCTCTGAATAGAGAATTAATAGAGCGACTGAAAATTGCCGGATTACAGTTTAGCCGAAAGGAAGAAGACCTGAGCGGCTATACCGATAAACTTGTCGGACAGTCTATTGTAATCAGCGGCGTGTTTACCCATCACTCCAGAGACGAATATAAAGATTTAATAGAGAAGAATGGAGGAAAAAATGTAGGTAGCATTTCTGCCAAGACCAGTTTTATCCTGGCAGGAGAAAATATGGGACCCGCTAAATTAGAAAAAGCGCAAAAGCTGGGTGTACAGATAATGAGCGAAGATGAGTTTTTAGCGCTCATTTCGTAACATTTTTCCAGTGAAATCTTTTTTATAGCTTATATTTGCTGTAGAAATCGAAAATATTCGTACTTTTGCGAGTCATTTAATTAGAGATTACTTAAATTTCACTCATGATACAGACTAAATTGAAAGGAATGGGGGTAGCGCTGATTACTCCTTTTAAAGAGGATGAAAGCGTTGATTACGATGCATTGATACGTTTGGTGGACTATCAACTTCAAAACAATACTGATTTTTTGTGTGTGCTGGGCACCACAGCAGAAACTCCGACACTGACGGAAGAAGAAAAAAAGAAAATCAAGAAAATGGTCATCGAACGCGTAAATGGTCGGATACCTATCCTGCTCGGTGTTGGTGGAAATAATACGCGTGCCATTGTGGACACGCTTCAAAACGACGATTTTACCGGAGTAGATGCCATTCTGTCTGTTGTTCCCTATTATAATAAACCTTCTCAGGAAGGTATTTATCAACATTATAAAGCAATTGCAGAGGCTACAGAGCTTCCAATTGTACTCTATAATGTTCCCGGCCGTACCGGTGTAAATATGAAAGCAGAAACCACGCTGCGCATTGCCCGTGACTTCAAAAATGTTATTGCTATCAAAGAAGCTTCCGGTGACATCACTCAAATGGATGATATCATCAAGAATAAACCAGCTAATTTTGACGTTATTTCGGGAGATGATGGTATTACCTTCCCTTTGATTACCTTGGGAGCTGTTGGCATCATATCGGTCATCGGAAATGCATTCCCACGCGAATTTAGCCGCATGGTAAGACTGGCATTGCGAGGAGATTACGCAAATGCATTGACTATCCACCATAAATTTGCCGAGTTATTCAAGCTTCTTTTTGTGGATGGCAATCCGGCAGGCGTAAAAGCAATGTTGAACGTTATGGGAATGATTGAGAATAAACTTCGCCTCCCGCTTGTGCCTACCAGGATTACTACTTTTGAAGCCATGCGGAAGATTTTGGATGAGTTAAATATTAAGTGCTAAGAAAAAACGAAGATACTTCTTTATACAACATCCCCTGAGGATTATTTCATATCAGGGGATGTTTTTTTCGTCTCATAAGCTGATTTTTACTGTCTCATGAGACGGATTTACTCATCTCAGGGAAGAAATTTATACTTATATCTGCACAAGCACGCGGTTATATCTGTATCAACTCACACACATATTTGCATGAGTCTACACAGATATAACTGTTACCCTACGGTGTATAGCAAAAAACCTCTGCAAATTACTTTGCAGAGGTTTTTCGTGATCGCGACAGGATTCAAACCTGTAACCGGCTGATCCGTAGTCAGCTACTCTATTCAGTTGAGCTACGCGGCCTTTTCGTTTAACGGGTGCAAAGATACGGACTTTTTCCGAAACTGCAAGCATTCTACAAACTTTTTTTGAAGAAAATTATTCGATGAAACGGTAATTAAACAGTTGCCAGCCGATACTCAGCCCCACATTCCACTCCCTTCTCGGTGAGCTATAATGATTTACATAAGCAGAGATCGCTCCAAAAGGTAATTGGCAAATAACAGAAACTTCTCCCATATATTCTACCTTTGAGAAAGCTTTTCCATAAAATGCCTTGTTTTGCGTATTCTTCTCGATAGGAAAAATAGGCATAAATCCATAAAATTCTCCTCTCAGATGAAACATATCATTGAAAATAAACATAGGCTTGATACCGGCAGCCAAAAACTGATTGGCACGGAAAGCCTCATTATACATCAGCTTACTATGCGGAGTCGGCGAAAACTCTGCAGCCTGCATCATCGTCGCCGTAAAATTCTCTGAGAAATTCCTCGATGAATACAGCGCTTCTGCCATCCACCCCAAAACAAACTTAGGCGCCATACTATGATATGCTTCTTTCATATAAGAAATCTGTAACCATGATTGCCGTTCCTGTGTAACAGGCTGTTCTGCCGGATTTCCAGGCTTATATCTTTCTTTTCCCGTAAAAATCTGAGCTATTAATTTCTCGTTATACCCTTTTGTAGCGTATTGACGAGAATTCAGTGTACTTCCATAAAAACTAATAGAACCGCCTATAAGCCTGTATAAACTCCTGTCGGAACGGTCTTCTTCAAAGTTTATCACACTGGATTGAAAATAGTTATCTTGCAATTTTCCAATACCAAAGCCAAATTCAGCCCGTTTATTCGCTAAGAATGGTAAAGCAATAATCAACTTCAGAAATCGTTCATCCTTTGAATTAAAGGAAGGTTTATCGTTTTTAGAGAACAGTTTCTCTTTCTTGTAATAATCAAAAGTACTGATAGACGCAATAAGCCGATATGAAGTAGGAATATGAGTAGGCAAATCTATACGCGCCATCAGTTGGGCATTATTATAAACTTTACCCAATTGGCCATCAAACGTAAACTCTTTAGCATAATAATTTAAGTTCTGATAGCCCAATCCCAGATATATCTGATTGGAACTCGTCGTAGACACACTACCCCCCAAGCGGACAGAGAAATTATCCTCCATCTTTACTTTCAGATGCAAATCGTACATATCGGTTTCCTCATTGAATACCGCCTTCGGAATGATTTCCGATATCATGTTATCCGCAAGTAAACGGAAATATCCACGCTTCAGATCTTCGTAAGTGAATGGTTCATCTTCTTCATCATGAAATTCCTTCTGAATATAAGCCTGTTGCTGGGGGTTAGCTCCATCAATATAAATTTTCTGGAAATAGAGCTGCGGCAGATTACTGCGATAAACCAAACGGCGTAAACGCACATTATCTGCATTCACCCTACGATGAATACGCCCCTTTATAGAATCCATCAGGCTAAGAGTGCGATTGTAACCTATATCATGGAGTTCCTGAAGACGGTCGAAATCAAGTAAATTCACATCATCATACTTGAATGTCATGAGGATGCCGACAGAATCCGGAATAGAATAGTCCGTCTTCTGCATCACCATGTTCTCAATCTGACTCATAAGGTCATTTTCTTTAGGCTTAGATGGATTGGCAGCCACCACACTACCAATGATAATATCCGGATGGAAATCATCCCGCATTACATCCGTTGGAAAGTTATTGTAAATACCACCATCATAAGCCAGCACGCTATCTATCTCAATAGGCTTAAAAACAAACGGAAAACTCATAGAAGCACGGACAGCATCTCCCAGGTCACCTTTCCCTAACACTATTTGCCGTTTATTGTATACATCAGAAGCGATACAGCGGAAAGGAACAAACAGCCTATCAAAATCACCGTCACAAGCAGCCGTAGCACGGGCAAACAGCTCCACAAACACCAGATTCATCTGAATGGGGTTAACCATACTGGTCGGTAATTGCGGTTTGACATTCAAGGAATCCTTAAAATCAAAACGGATATTAAAAAACTCCGGTGTGGGAATACTTTTCTTGAAATAATAGGCATATTTAGGTTCTACTTTTCCCGAATACCAGCGTTTAAAGTCTTCTGAACGCAGCAAAGCCTCCATATCATCGGGAGAGTATCCCATGGCATACAACGAGCCGATAATGGCTCCCATGGATGTACCGGTAATATAATCGATAGGGATATTGTTTTCTTCCAAAGCCCGAATGATGCCGATATGCGTCATACCTTTCGCACCACCACCACTCAATACAAGTCCAACTTTTTGGGCATGCAACATGGGCAGCAACAAGAAACAAAACGATAAAAGCAAAAGAATTCTTTTCATACTTCAAAGTTCCGAGCTGAAAATATATTATTATCAAAGCTCAAATATATGCAATTGTTTCGAAATTGGACGTATCCAACGCTAAAAAACAAGCGTTCCCACACAAAATATACGAAAAAAGGAGCATTACAACTCTTATAAAAGTTGCAATGCTCCCAGCATATAGATTGTGAATAAAGGGCGTATTTAGATTAGCTCGATGCTTCTCTTCACAAAGTTATTCAAAGCTTCACCTTTCAGCATGCCATTTTGCAGCAATGCTAGGTCAATCAATTGGCGGACAACTTTATTTTTAGCTGCATATCCGGCAAATACTTCGTCTTTCTTTGTTTTCAGTTCTTCCCACTTCTGATCCAACCCGTTCACTTCGTCCTTTTCAGCAGTAGAAATTTCTTCGTCTTTCTTACCTTTTTGTTTATCTTTCAGCTCATTACGACGTTTGTCTACGTCATCCATTTCTTGCTGAATAGGAGCTACAACAGAGTCGCATTCTTTTTCTTCGTCTGCAAGAACTTCTTTCACCAGTTTATGATCTGAATTCAACACAAGGTTGAACATATCAGGCATTTCTCCATAGAAACTCATACCTGCCTGAATATTAGCCATTTCTTTCATACGGCGCATATATTCGCTTTGAGTAATCATCACAGGAGAAGAGTTTTCACCCAAAGCCTGCGCAGTGATATTAAACTCAACCTTTTCCAGCTTAGGCAACTGGCTCTTGAACACAGCAGAAAGAGCTTCTTGTTTACCTGCTTCCAGAGTTTCACCTTTTTTGTCTTCTTTGATAATCAGATTATCTATAACATCACTATCTACACGGGTAAAGCGAGATTTCTCAAACTTTTGCTCCAACATGCTTACTACAGCAATATCCAGTTGACCATCCATCAGCAACACATTGTATCCCTTATTCTTAGCAGCCTCGATATAGCTGAATTGCTCATCTTTATGATTAGCATACAAATAGATCAAATTGCCATCTTTATCAGTCTGACTATCTTTAATCAACTTCTGATACTCTTCAAATGTATAGCATTTACCATCCGTATCGGTGAAAAGGGCAAAATCTTTTGCTCTGTCATAGAAGTCTTCCTGAGTAAGCATTCCGTAATTGATGAAAATCTTCAGGTCATTCCACTTTTCCTCGAACTGTTTGCGATCATTTTTAAAGATAGATTGCAGACGATCAGATACTTTCTTCGTGATATATGTCGAAATCTTCTTCACGTTAGAGTCGCTCTGTAGATAAGAACGGGATACATTCAACGGAATATCCGGAGAATCGAGCACACCATGCAACAGTGTCAGAAAGTCAGGTACGATACCTTCTACTGAATCCGTAACGTATACCTGGTTGCTATAAAGCTGTATCTTATTCTTATTCAGTTCAATATTGCTCTTTACTTTCGGGAAGTAGAGGATACCTGTCAGATGGAACGGATAATCTACATTCAGATGTATCCAGAACAGAGGTTCATCAGACATCGGATACAGGTCACGATAGAACTTCTTATAATCTTCATCCTTCAGTTCGCTGGGCTTCAATGTCCACAACGAATTACTGTCATTGATGATGTTATCTTCGTCTGTTTCAACCTGTTTCCCATCTTTCCAGTCTTTCTTTTTACCAAAAGCAATAGGTATGGGAAGGAAACTACAATATTTCTTCAACAGAGAAGAAATGCGGGCCTCTTCCAGGAATTCTTTACTTTCATCATCAATGTAAAGTACTATATCTGTACCACGGTCAGCTTTATCAATGTTCTCAATGGTAAACTCCGGACTACCATCGCAACTCCATTTCACTGCTTGAGCACCTTCCTTATGGGATTTCGTGATTATTTCCACTTTCTTAGCCACCATGAAAGCTGAATAAAAGCCCAAACCGAAGTGTCCAATAATTGCATTAGCATCATTCTTATACTTCTCCAGAAAGTCGTTGGCACCTGAAAAGGCAATTTGGTTGATATATTTGTCGATTTCTTCGGCAGTCAAACCAATACCACGGTCTGAAACAGTAATTGTATCTTTTCCTAAAGACACATGTACGGTCAAATCGCCAACCTCACCTTTAAACTCGCCAATAGAGGCTAAGGTTTTCAACTTCTGCGTAGCATCTACGGCATTAGAAACCAACTCACGGAGAAAAATTTCATGATCGCTGTACAAGAATTTTTTAATAACGGGGAAAATGTTTTCGGTAGTCACCCCAATATTTCCTTTTTGCATACTACTTATGATTTATATTTTTAAGTTTATATATTTAATCGTTTGGCAAGTGTAATGCAAAAAAAATGCCAGCCCATAAGGACTGACATTTTGACTGTTTATCATCTTCTAAAAAGACTTTATTTTCATGCTTTCTTGATGTCCAGTTCTCCTTTTTCTTCGTTCAAAGAGACAGAAATCGTATCGCCCGTCTGCAATTCGGAAGAAATAATCAATTCCGAAAGTCCATCTTCCAGATAAGTCTGGATGGCACGCTTCAACGGGCGGGCACCAAACTGCACATCATATCCTTTAGATGCCATGAACGTCTTGGCTTTAGCATCAATAACAAGCTTATATCCAAGAGATTCCACGCGCTCATACAAGCCTTTCAACTCAATATCGATAATCTTTTCGATAGCATCCAGCGAAAGCTGGTCGAAAGTAATAATCTCATCGACACGGTTCAGAAACTCAGGGGCAAACGACTTATTCAAAGCCTTTTGTATCACGCCGCGTGAATATTCTTTATCATCCGTACGATTTTGGGCGGCAAAACCTACACCACGACCGAAGTCTTTCAATTGACGTGTACCGATATTGGAAGTCATGATAACTACTGTATTCTTGAAGTCTACAGTTCTGCCATAACTGTCAGTCAGACGACCTTCATCCATCAGTTGTAACAAGATGTTGAATACATCCGGGTGGGCTTTCTCAATCTCGTCCAACAATACGATAGAGTAAGGTTTACGGCGCACTTTCTCTGTCAACTGTCCGCCTTCTTCGTATCCTACGTATCCCGGAGGTGCGCCAACAAGACGAGAAACGGTAAACTTCTCCATATATTCACTCATATCCACACGTATTAGCGCATCGGCAGAACCAAACATATATTTCGCCAACTGTTTCGCCAAGTGAGTTTTACCCACACCCGTAGGCCCCAGAAACAAGAATGTTCCGATAGGACGGTTAGGATCTTTCAATCCTACACGACTACGCAGAATTGCTTTCGTCACCTTTTCAATAGCCGGATCCTGAGCTATAACTTTAGCTTGCAACTCTTCTTTCATACCCGCCAACTTGATACCTTCAGCCTGCGCCATACGCTGTACAGGCACACCGGACATCATAGAAACCACATTCGCAATTTCCTCCTCGCCAACTATCTGGCGATCATCTTTTAAACGAGCTTCCCATTCAGCCTTCATCTCTTCCAGACGAGCAGAAAACTCTTTCTCATGATCACGGAAACTGGCAGCAAGTTCGAAATTCTGCGATTTCACCGCATCCGCCTTTTGTTGACGGGCTTCTTCAATCAGTTTCTCCTGTTCTTCAATCTCTTTCGGAACAGTAATGTTTGTCAGATGGACGCGCGAACCGGCTTCGTCCAAAGCATCAATAGCCTTATCCGGGAAATTACGGTCAGTAATGTAGCGGTCTGTCAACTTGACACATGCTTCCAGCGCTTCATCCGTATAAGTCACATTATGATGGTCTTCGTACTTCTCTTTGATATTCTTCAATATCTGGAGCGTTTCTTCAGCAGTGGTCGGTTCAACAATCACTTTCTGGAAACGGCGTTCCAAAGCACCGTCCTTTTCTATATTCTTCCGGTACTCATCAAGGGTAGTGGCACCTATACATTGTATTTCACCACGTGCCAATGCAGGTTTCAGCATATTGGCAGCATCCATAGAACCGGCAGCTGCTCCGGCACCCACAATCGTGTGAATCTCGTCAATAAACAGAATTACATTCGGATTCTTCTGTAACTCATTAATGATAGAACGAATACGCTCCTCAAACTGTCCGCGATACTTGGTTCCGGCCACTACAGAAGCCATATCAAGCATTACCACACGTTTATCAAACAGAATACGGGATACTTTCTTCTGAACAATACGTAATGCCAATCCTTCTACAATGGCTGATTTTCCTACACCAGGTTCACCTATCAATACCGGATTATTCTTCTTACGACGGCTCAATATCTGAGCCAACCGCTCGATTTCACGTTCACGACCTACCACAGGATCCAGTCTACCTTCTTCCGCAGCCCGGGTCATATCCATACCAAAGTTATCCAATACCGGAGTATCATTGGATGGTTTCTTAGACGCTGTTTGCGTAGAAGACTGTGAACTACCACTTTGAGAAGAACGTGAAGACATATTCATCTCATCTTCTTCCTCGTCATCATCTTCCGTAAATCCCATACCTGCGTTAGGGCTGGCTTTCATAGAAAGCTGTTCGAACACCGACTTATAATCTATATTATCTTCTTCCAATACCGTAGCGGCCAAATTATTACCGTCTTTCAAGATAGCCAGCAATACATGTTCAGTATCAGCAGTGGCACTCTTCAGCAGACGAGCCTCGAGTATACACATTTTCAATATCTTAGCTGCCATAGGAGACAATGGAATGTCTGCATCGGGCAACAAGTTATCATCTTCAATCTCTTTTAAAAAACCTTCCAGGCGTTTCTTAACTCTGTTTAGGTCTATATCCAGTTTCTGCAATATTTCTATAGCTTTCCCTCCGCCGTCTCGCAACATGCCGAGTAGAAGATGCTCCGGACCGATATATCTATTCTTCAGCCGGTTAGCTTCTTCCTTGCTGTAAGTGATAATGTCAGAAACTCTTTGTGAAAACTGATTATTCATACTTAATATTCTCCTTCCTTATTCTAAGGTGTTACTTAATACAAAGATACGCATTTATAATTTCCAGTACGTATTCTATCGTTTTATTTATTATTTATATACAAAACCCGTGCCACAGTTTATATCCGTTCATCAGTATCATACTAAAATGCTTTCATTCTTGTGAAAAAGCTCCTTATTAATACCTTATTTATATATTATAAGAACAAAGTAGGTGAGAGAATGGTTCTGAAATAAAGTTTATGGGCGAAAACTTTTGTATATCGTAAAAAAGCAGTACTTTAGCGTGGTTTTTCATGAACCAAAGTATGTATAATTAATAATCTTTTTAAATGCTTGAACAAGACAGAATTATAAAGATTAACATCGAGGAGGAAATGAAGTCATCGTACATTGACTACTCTATGTCGGTCATTGTTTCACGTGCCCTTCCGGATGTTAGAGATGGTTTTAAGCCTGTCCACCGTAGAATTCTCTTCGGAATGATGGGACTGGGAAATACGTCTGATAAACCTTATAAAAAATCAGCCAGAGTTGTAGGTGAAGTATTGGGTAAGTATCACCCGCATGGTGACTCTTCCGTTTACGGTGCATTAGTTCGTATGGCACAGCCTTGGGCAATGCGTTACATGGTGGTAGATGGCCAGGGTAACTATGGTTCGGTAGACGGCGATAGCGCAGCAGCTATGCGTTACACCGAGTGTCGCTTGCGCAAGATTGGTGAAGATATGATGCAAGACCTCGACAAAGAAACCGTTGATATGCAGAACAACTTTGACGATTCTTTGCAGGAGCCTACCGTTATGCCTACCCGTATTCCAAACCTTTTGGTAAACGGTGCTTCTGGTATTGCTGTAGGTATGGCAACCAATATGCCGACACACAACCTTTCAGAGGTTATTGATGCTTGCATCGCATACATCGAGAACAATGATATTGAGATAGAGGAGTTGATGAACTATGTGAAAGCTCCCGATTTCCCAACAGGAGGATATATATATGGTATGAGTGGCGTACGCGAGGCATATCTTACTGGTCGTGGTCGCGTTATCATGCGTGCAAGAGCAGAAATTGAAACCAGTTCTACACATGACAAAATTGTCATCACGGAAATCCCGTATGGTGTCAATAAGGCGGAACTGATCAAGAATATCGCTGATTTAGCCAATGATAAGAAAATAGAAGGTATTTCCAATGCCAATGATGAGTCTGACCGTGAAGGTATGCGTATCGTGATTGATATCAAACGTGATGCCAACGCCAGCGTAGTCTTGAATAAGCTCTATAAGATGACGTTATTACAGACTTCTTTTAGTGTGAACAACGTAGCATTGGTACACGGACGTCCCCGTTTGCTGAATCTGAAAGACATGATTAAGTACTTCGTAGAACATCGCCATGAGGTGGTTATCCGTCGTACTCAATATGACTTACGTAAGGCTAAAGAACGTGCTCATATATTAGAAGGCTTAATCATAGCATCAGATAATATCGATGAAGTAATCCGCATCATCCGTGCTGCAAAGACACCTAATGATGCCATTGCTGGCTTGATGGAACGCTTCCAATTAACTGAAATTCAGTCTCGTGCTATCGTAGAAATGCGTTTGCGCCAATTAACCGGACTGATGCAAGATCAGCTCCACGCTGAATATGAAGAAGTAATGAAACTGATAGCTTATTACGAAGAAATTCTTTCAAATGACGAACTTTGCCGCAAAGTTATTACTGATGAATTAATTGAAGTAAAAGCAAAATACGGAGATGAACGTCGTTCTGAGATTGTTTATTCATCCGAAGAATTCAATCCGGAAGATTTCTATGCAGATGACGAAATGATTATCACCATTTCTCATATGGGCTATATTAAACGTACTCCATTGAGTGAGTTCCGTGCTCAAAACCGTGGTGGAGTAGGCTCCAAGGGTACAGATACCCGCGATGCAGACTTTATTGAACACATATATCCGGCAACCATGCACAATACCATGATGTTCTTTACTCAAAAGGGTAAGTGCTATTGGCTCAAAGTATATGAAATCCCTGAAGGTACCAAGAATTCCAAGGGACGTGCTATCCAGAACTTGCTGAATATTGATTCTGATGATGCTGTAAACGCATATTTGCGTGTGAAGAACCTTTCTGACACAGACTTCATCAACAGCCATTATGTCTTATTCTGTACCAAGAATGGTGTTATCAAGAAGACATTACTTGAACAGTATTCCCGCCCTCGCCAGAATGGTGTAAACGCTATTACTATCCGTGAGGACGATCGCGTTATCGAAGTACGTATGACTAACGGTGACAACGAAATTATCATTGCCAATCGTAACGGACGTGCTATTCGCTTCCACGAAAGTGCTGTACGCGTTATGGGACGTACTGCAACCGGTGTGCGTGGTATGACACTTGACGAAGACGGACAAGATGAAGTGGTAGGAATGATTTGCATCAAAGATCCTGAAGCAGAAACCATTATGGTCGTTTCTGAACAAGGCTATGGTAAACGTTCTGATATCGAAGACTACCGTAAGACTAATCGTGGTGGCAAGGGTGTTAAGACGATGAATATCACCGATAAAACAGGTAAATTGGTAACAATTAAGTCTGTAACAGATGATAATGACCTAATGATTATCAATAAATCTGGTATCACCATTCGTCTGAAAGTTGCTGATGTCCGTATTATGGGTCGTGCTACTCAGGGTGTTCGTCTGATCAATCTTGAAAAGAGAAACGATGAGATCGGTTCAGTATGTAAGGTTACATCAGAAAGTATGGAAGATGAAATACCTGTTGATGATGAAAATTCTCCGATTCCGCCTACTATAAATGAAGTAGAAGGAGAGGAGAAAGACTATAACTCTGATAATGGAATCAATAATGAAGATGAAGAATAGACATAATATTAATTTTAATTTTACAATTATCATGAAAAGAGTATTATTTTCAGTGATTTTATTGCTCGCTGCAGGCTTCACTTTCGCTCAAGAAAAGACTGTGAAAGAAGCTAAAAGCATTGCGAATGAAGTAAAGCCGAACTTTAATAAGGCCGAACAGCTCATCAATCAAGCCTTGACTAATCCTGAAACAAAGGATAATGCCGACACTTGGGATGTAGCCGGTTTTATTCAAAAAAGGATTAATGAGGAGGAAATGAAAGACGCATTTTTGAGAAAACCTTATGATACTCTTAAGGTATACAACAGTGCATTAAACATGTGTAAGTACTACCTTAAATGTGATGAACTGGCACAGGTTCCAAATGAAAAGGGAAAGATTAAGAACAAGTACAGAAAGGCTAACGCTGCTGCAATTATTGCAGAGCGTCCTAACTTGATCAATGGAGGTATTCAATACTATAATTTGGAGAAGAACAAAGAAGCATTAGATTTCTTTGGAACTTACATTGAAATAGCTCAAAATCCTATGTTTGAAAAGGAAAATTTCCTGCAAACAGATACTATTTTACCACAGATTGCATATTATGCAAGTTTGGCAGCGGCTAAAATGGAAGATTACCCTAGCGTTCTGAAATATGCTCCTTATGCGCAGAATGATAAGGAAGTAGGTCAGTATGCGATGGAATTCATCTCTACAGCTTTAAAAGCACAAGGTGATACTGTTAAGTGGGTTGCTTCTTTAAAAGAAGGTTTGCAGAAATATCCTCAACATTCATTCTTCTTCGGTCATTTGATTGATTATTATAGCAATAATAATAAATACGATGAAGCTATGCAGTTTGCTGATGATATGTTGGCTAAAGATCCTAATAATACATTCTATCTGTATGTAAAAGGATATCTTTATCATAATATGTACACTAACCTGAAAAATGAAAAGAAAGAGCAAGAAGCTGCAGATGCACTCAATAATGCTATCAAGTATTATACTAAGACAACAGAAATAGATCCTAACTACGCAGAAGCATTTTCTAATTTAGGTTTGATCTACTGTCTGCAAGCACAAGACTTCTCAGAGAAAGCAACAGCAGATGTAAATGATCCTAAGTATAAAGAAGATCAAGCAACTTTGAAAGCTTTCTATGAAAAAGCAAAACCTTGCTATGAAAAAGCAAGAGCATTGAAGCCTGACCAAAAAGATTTATGGTTGAATGGTTTATACCGAGTATACTACAATTTGGATATGGGACCTGAATTCGAAGAAATCGAAAAAATGGTTCAATAAACACACCAATAGTTTTTAATAAAAAGCCTAATCAACATGGTTGATTAGGCTTTTTATTTTTTAGGAGCTTCGTATTAAATACTTAATTTTCATAATAGGGAAGTATAATAATCTGGTCCAGTGAATACTAGTATTATATATTAAACATAATACTGATTATTAATTCAAAATGCTTGCGTTATTTATTTTAGCTTGGACGCCCATAAATAACTAACAGCGGTGTATCGGAATGAAAAATCATTTTCCGAGCAATACCTGGATTAAATAAGCGAGAGAATATATTGCGTTTATAAGTAGTCAACGTAATTATATCAATATGATTAGTTTTTATGTAATTATCTAAGCTATTCAAGAAATCATCATTCATCACGACATCATAATGAATTTCCAGGTCCGGATACTGTTTTTGAAAATATTCCTTAATACCACCTAATTTAATTTCATTCCAAGTGTCCTTAACATCTGACAAATGAATCAAAGATACAGAGAAATGAAATGGCTTTAAAGCGGCAATCAAAGAATCGAATGCAATTAAATCTCGTTGATCAAAATTGGTGATAAATGCAATACGTTTAGCTTCTGCTAGCTGTCTAAATGGAGTATTCTCCGGAATGGCTAAAACTGGTACGCGACTTCGTTCAATTACCTCAGCAGTTACACTACCAATTAAATCTATATCTTTTTGATTTTTACCACGAGTCCCCATAATCACAATACGTGGCCGATATTCCTTCGAATAACGAAGAATTTCCTCTTCTGGAATACCTTCACGCAATACACAACTATATTTTACATTCGGAAACTCTCCTGAAGCTACTTTTGCTTTTACCTTATCAGATAAAGTATTTAAGTCTGCATGAACTTTTTGTAATATGTTTTTTACATTTTCATCGTCTGTAAGCTGATAATTAAAAACATCTCCATAAGGCAATGATATGGTATAGATTGGTGTAAAATAAACATGAAGCAGCACAACTTCCGCTCCCATATTCTGAGCAAAATTAAAACCAAACTCACATGCTTTCATTGAATAATTAGAAAAGTCTACGGGAATTAAGACCTTGTTACTCTCCTTTTCTACTTTGGGTGACTTCCCTCCCACTACCTCTTCAGAAAGCCAAGCAGAGCTCTCAGTAATCTTCAATGCACGCGGTAAATCGCTTTCTCTTATACGTAAGCGCACACCTGAAGACACTACAGGTTGTATTTGATTTACATTATGAATATAGGTTTCAATACCTTCATTTTCAAGCACATTCTTCAATATCTGAGCTTTTGCATAAGTCAGAATAGCTAAGGTTACTAACTTGTCTTCCATAATCAACTGTTTTTACTTTATAAACAAATAAGAAATCCCAATTGTTTGTCTATCAATTGGGATTCATTTATAACTTTCTTTTCTTAAGCTCGAACAGGCTCAGCACTGGCATTTATTTCATCTAGAATTTTTAGAGCTCTATCAAGGACGGTAGTATCATCCAACATAACCAAACCACCATCTGGACCAGGCTCTAAATGTATCCCAACACTCTTACCCTCCTTAAAATTGTGACCGCCAAAAAAATTTCTAACCGTATCAACGTTCAATCCGAGCTCATCGGCTATTCTATGCATACTACCAGTAGGTAATGAATCTTTAATCCTGCGAAGTTCATTAAATGTTATTGTTCTCATATTTATAAATTTAATGGTTAATAACTCTGTGAGTTTCACTTATCACGCTATAAACTTAAGGAAAAAAAAAGATAAAACAAACTATTTCGGTATCTTTTTTACTAAAATAAAGAAGCCTGTCAAAAGGAGATTTGTATTTTCCCTTTCAACAGGCTTCTTTCTATTATTAACTATCTTATTATGAAATAATTACATCTATCAGATAACTTCAACAGATGATGCTGGTACCCATCCTACTTTACCATCTTCTAAGCGGATTTCTTTCCATTCACGCATGGAGTTATCTTTAATTTCAACCTTCCGTCCCTCATGCAATATGAACAAACTGGTGCCACTTTCACTCGGAGTACTACGTACTGTTACACTTGGAGTTAGTACGATAGCACTGTTACGGTTTAATAGCTCATTTTTCTGTTGAAAAGCAAAAACGTTCGCTAATATAACTAATACCAGAAATACTATCCCTGCAATAAATCCTATTTTCTTCCACACGATTTGCTTGGAAAAGAAGAAGAAGTAAAGAGATGCAAGCAACAAAAAGAAACAAACGACGCCTACCTTTGCCCAAGCATCCACACTCAAACAATTAATCAATGATTTCGTCCAAGATACAAAGAAAACCTCGGGTACAGGAATCACTTTATCAATCGTTTTTGCACGAGCAATTTCCAAATTAGCCCGAATATCAGCATTGCCTGGCTGTATTAAAAGTGCACGCTCATAATTTAAAATGGCTTTGGCTATATCACCGGCCTTATAGTAGCTATTTCCTAAGTTATAGTATACCTCAGCCGCTTCTCCTTCTTTCAGCAGAGCTTCATATATCTGAATAGCAGAGGCATAATCATTCTTCACATATGCGCTATCTCCTTCTGCTTTTGTCACACTATTCTCTTGCACAGCAGCTGAAAATTCAGTGTGTGAACCTATTGTTACCGAATCATTCGCTTGTTGTAATGTATCCGATGTAGTCTGTCCAGAAGAGGTCAATGCCATTAACAGGCCAACAAAAGTAAAAAACAGTATTTTTTTCATCATATAACCTCCTAATTAATGTTTAATCGAATTCTCCATTTTACTTATTACTGCTAATGAAGCCGAATAGACTTTATCCATAGCCTGATTATCATCGCCAGGAGCAAAACGTGCAAACTCACAATCATTCAATGCTGCCAAGAATTCTTTAATCAAAGCATCCTCCACTCCATATTTACGAAGTTCCTCTTCAATATTATCTTTTGAAAGTCGAGAAACCGGAATATTCAATTTATCGCTTATATATCCCCAAAGAGCCTTCAAGACTTCGTCATAGAAAACATCTTTTTTATTCTCAGCCAACAACTTACCAGCTAACTTCATACGTTTAACAGCAACCTTATTTGCCTTTTTCGTACGCATTTTCGCAACATTAGCATTAGCAGATATCTGTTTACGGTAAATGATAAAGAAAATGATAAACGCAACGCCAGGTACTAAATAGAGCAACCAGTACAACATAGAGTCAAAGAAGAAGTCTCCCTTTTGAGAAAGCGTCACATCATTTTGCTTGATGAAGCGAATATCCTCATTCAGGACTTTCAAATCCTCTTTATTCGTAAAGTTAGCAATAGTTTGAGCTGCATTTCCTTCACCTTTCTCTACATGCAATTCATACTCTTCGGTAGTCAATATCTTATAAGTACGGGATTTGATATCAAAATAGCTGAATTTCACCGCTGGTATTTTAAATGTTCCGGCATTACGCGGAATAGCCAGATATTCAATAACCTTACTGCCCGAAAGTCCTGCACTTGTCAGCCTGAATTTATTATCAACTTTAGGGTCATATACCTCGAAGTCATCTGGGAATTTCACCTCAGGATCACCTATCAACTTCAAATTACCTGTACCGGAAATGACAAGTTTAATAGTTACAGCATCGTTTGTCTTTACATTAGTACTATTAATGGAAGAAGAAATGCTAAACTCTCCCACTCCACCGGAGAAATCAGCAGGTTTATCACCCGGTAAAGGCTTCACATCTACAGTTAGTTTCGGTGTCATCAATGTCTTTTTGACTTCAATGTAGTTACTGCCACCATTAAAGAAAGCTTCAAACGGATCAGATACATGAGTAGCTTTAGCTATAGAAGCATCAAAACGTGCCGGATCAATAGTCAAATTACCAGACTGCTGCGGAAACAGCACAAATTGCCGGTAAACGGTAGTTTGATAATTCCGTCCCTTATAATGTTCCAAGCTCCATTTTCTATCACCCGGAAGTTCTACTTCTTGTGAATGAAATCCCTTAAAATCAGGAAGTTTAACATTGTCAAAACCGCGAAGGTCAACCAGAGTGTAAATTTTATAAGTCAGCAAGAATGCTTCTTGTTCATACACATTGGTCTTACTAATAGTAGGCAAAATAAAGAGGTCCTGATTGGAAACAGAAGTTCCTGAAGAAGCACGGCTGGTATTACCCTGCTGGCTACTATTACCTCTGCCTGAAGAAGCTGCTCCGGCCTGATCTGCAGGCAGAACCTTGATTTGCACAGAATTAGAAACCATCTGATTGCCATCAGCCGTAATTGTAGCTCCCGGAATTGTGAAACTACCTTCAGCAGTAGCCATCAGTATATAAGTGAAAGTAATACTGCTGGTTGAGGTCGATACCCCATTAACTATTTGCATACTACTTTGCTGAGAGCGACTGGGCCCCATCAGTACGTCAAATCCCTTAATAGAGGGAGCACGGAAATCTCTCACCTTCTGTGTAGTCACTGTATATGCCAGCCTGAACTGGTCGCCCACCGCTACAGCATCAGGAGCTGACGCGGTAAATGACACCTTGTCATTAGCCAAAGCTTGCAGACTGACTACTACCAGTGCTATCCATAAGAAAATTAATTTTCTCATATATTATCGTATCTTTTATTATTTACCAATCCTTTTCCAAACGACCACCTTGGATAACTTGCTGTTTCTTCACCTTATCCTGTACATCTTTCTCATCCTGCATCACCGACTTCAAAAGTTGTTCAGCATTTTCCTTTGACATCTGATTTTCTTGTGGCTGAGGAGGTTGCTGCTGTTGATCCTGGTTTTGCTGATCTTGTTCTTTTTGGTCTTGTTTGTCTTTATCTTGTTCTTTTTCCTGCTCCTTTTTGTCCTGATTCTGATCTTGATTCTGCTGATTCTGTTCCTGATCTTTCAGCATTTTCTGAGCCAAAGCCAAGTTATAACGCGTCTCGTTATCTTTCGGATTATTACGCAATGACTCTTTGTATGCTTCCACAGCTTTGGCATAATCCTTACCGGACTGGAATATTACTCCCATATTATGGTAAATTTGAGCAAGATTACCCTTATCTTTCTCCATTTTAGTGGCAGCAACAAACTGCTCCATAGCCTCCTGCAACTTATTCTGTTGCATAAGCGTATTACCTAGATTATACATGGATATCGCAGACTTTGGATTCACATCAATAGCCTTCCGATAATTCACTTCAGCATTTACATACGTACTATCTTTATAAGCACGATTTCCCTTACGAATATAGTCTCGTTCCGCTTTCTGTGCAGAAACTGAAATAGCCGTCAGTAGCAGCAAGATAATTCCGATAGTTCTATTTCTCATCATCATACCTTTCTTCCTTTTTAAACAGATGGATATTACGGAATAACGGGTTTTTACGTTCCAAAATCAGCATTTCAGCCAACAACAGTAACAATATAATCCATGCAACAGCCTGGAATTGTTCGTTGAACTCTGTATAAACCTGTGTTTCCACATCCGCTTTCGCCATTTTATTAATCTCTTGAGCAATTGCCTTTTGCGCAGCATTTGAATTGTCTACACGCACATAAATCCCATCTCCTGCCTGAGCTATTTCCTGACACATCTGCTCATTCAAGCGGGTTACAACCACGTTTCCGTCACGGTCACGGCGGAAGTCATTGGTTCCTTCTACGGGGATAGGTGCACCATCAGGCATACCCACACCCAGAACACTAACTTGAATACCTTTTTCCGCAGCAGCTTTAGCAGCTTCCACAGCTCCGCCTTCATGGTTTTCACCGTCAGTAATAACGATGACGGCACGTCCAACTCCTTCCTGGGGTGTAAAGCTGCGAGTAGCCAGATTAATAGCTGCACCGATAGCCGTACCCTGCTTGGATATCAATGACGGATTAATAGATTCCAAAAACATCTTGGCAGAAATATAATCGCTTGTAATAGGCAACTGTGTAAAGGCATCACCGGCAAACACAATCATACCTACCTTATCATTCTCCATTTTGTCAACCAACTGTGCTACCAATCTCTTGGCTTTCTCTAGACGACTGGGTTGTACATCTTGTGCCAACATAGAGTTAGAAATATCCAACGCAATCATTACCTCTACCCCTTGACGCTTCACTGTCTCCAGTTTGGAGCCAAACTGCGGGCGTGCCAGCAATACAGCAAACAGTCCGATTGCAGCAAACACCAGCCAAAACTTCACATCCGGACGATATTTAGATACATCCGGCATCAACTGTGCCATTAGCACCGGGTCGCCAAACTTGCGGATCGCTTTCCGTCTCCGATAATTGGAGTACAGGTAGAAAGCCGCCAAGAAAGGCAACAGGAGCAACAGGTATAAATATGTAGGTTCTTCAAATCGAAACATCTTTCTATGTACAATTTAGTAATTTACAATTAATGCATTGTTTTAAGGTATCTTCTTCAAGATAGAATTACGAAGCAATACTTCAAGTAACACGCACAAGAATGCCGCCAAAGCAAACCAACGATATTCTTCCTGGCGCTTGCTGTATTCCTTCACATTCAACTTGGTTTTCTCCAACTTATCGATCTCCTCATATACCTCTTTCAGCTTAGAATTGCTGGTGGCACGGAAATAATTACCTTCTGTGGTAGCCGCAATCTGCGTCAGTGTCTTTTCATCAATCTCCACTGGCATATTGACATACTGCACAGTGTTACCCACCGGATAAGGATACGGAGCCATTCCGTTTGTACCTACACCAATTGTATAAACCCGGATACCAAAACTCTTAGCTATTTCTGCCGCAGTCAGCGGAGATATATCTCCTTTATTATTTGTACCATCTGTCAACAGAATGATTACTTTAGACTTCGCTTTACTATCTTTCAAGCGAGTAACTGCATTAGCAATACCCATACCTACTGCTGTTCCATCTTCAATAATACCACACTTAATGCCTTGAAACAGATTCAAAAGCACTGCATGATCCACCGTCAACGGACATTGCGTAAAACTTTCACCGGCAAATAAAGTTATACCGATATTATCATTGGGCCGACCATTGATAAACTCCGCAGCCACATCTTTAGCAGCTTCCAGACGATTCGGTTTCAAGTCCTCTGCCAGCATACTGGTAGATACGTCGATGGCCATCATAATATCTATACCTTCAATTTCACTGTTTTGCCAGCTATTAGTAGTTTGAGGACGCGCCAACACTACGATAATCAATGCCAAGGCAATAATCCGTAACATAAAAGGCACATGCAACAAATAGTTCTTATAGCTCTTCGGCGTATGAGCATATACACGAGCATCCGAAATCTGAAGTGTAGCTTCATTATTCCTCCGCCTCATGATATACCATACTATATAAGGTATAAGCAACAGCAGCAAAAACAAATATTCAATATTGGCAAAAACCATTGTATTTACTATTTAACAATTTACAATTTAAGATTGGAGTTACCCTTAAATTCTGCTATCATGCAAAATAATTGTATAACTGCATTCCAATATAAACGAACGAACCAATCAAGGCAACCGATAAAACTACGATGCCTATGCCCAGTAATATTTTAGTACGCAATGAACGTTTCTCAATGATGGTAATTTCAGTGGGTTGCGGTTTTGCATTCTCCACTTCTTTCTCCTTGGTTTCATTGATAAATTCGATGGCACTGATCAGATTTGCATCATTTTCGTTCATCAACGGATTATGCTTAGCAAACTTCACCAAATCGGCAGTCTCAAAAAGAGAACGTAAATCTGCAATAGCTTCTTTATCTTGCATTTCAAGCAGCTTTTCTATAATCTCCGAAGAGGTCATTTCCAAAGCATTGAAACCAAAACGCTCTTTAATATACGTACGCAAAATATCTGTCAATTCCGTGTAATACTCCTTCGGCTGTCCCTTTTGCCATACTTTTTCCCCTTTGATACGCTCTATTTCTTTCATCGCCATCTGATGCGGAGGTAACTTCGGTTCAACCTTTACCTTACGGATGATAGGTTTATTGTCACAGATACGCATGATCAGATAGATAAGTAATAATGCAATCGGAATAAGCAATATGCCACAGGTGATAATCCCATACCAATCTTCCCACACAAAAGGAGGTTGCATTACTGTCTTCGGACCAAAAAACTGTTCCGGATTCTCTGGATCCAATGGCACATTCATCGAATATACCTTCAGTGCCAATGCCTTCGAACGATATGCCTTATTATCCACCAATACTTCCATCGGTGGCAGATAATACAATGCCGAGTCGAATGATGTAACAGTATACTCCTGCGTAATCAGCATTCGTTTATCATCATTTATATACTGCGTATCCGGCTTTGCAACATCTATAATCTCCACACCACTTACCAGTGTATCCGTATAAACAGGGAAAATAGCCCGTTTATCGGCATCCAAGGCTACCTGAAGTTTAATCTTCGCCTGGTCACCGATATAAATTTGCAGAGAATCAATGGTAGCATCTACTGTTACCGACTGAGCCACTGCCTTGCCAGTCAACATCCCCAATAGGGTTATCAGAAATAGATATCTTTTCATTTTTCCGATTAATTTCGTTTCGCAAACAAATTCATCAATGCTTTGACATAGTCCTGATCGGTGCGTACCGACACATTATCGACATTACTTTTAGTGAATGTTTCGTTCAGTTCCACCTGTTTATTCACCCACCAGTCGTGATGAGCACGACGAACAGCACGCGACGAAGTATCAATCCACTGCTCATGTCCGGTCTCAGCATCCTTTATTTTCATCAAACCGATAGCCGGCAGTTCCTCTACCCTGCGGTCATACACCTGGATAGCCACCATATCATGTTTCCGGTTGGCGATAGTCATTGCATTCTTAAAGTTCCCCTGATCGATGAAATCGGATAACAGGAAGGCTGTACAACGACGCTTCATCACGTTTGTCAGATATTCCAGTCCGAGCCGGATATCAGTCCTTCGACTCTCCGCTTTAAAGTCAATCAGTTCGCGAATAATATATAAGATATGCTTACGCCCTTTCTTAGGCGGAATGAATTTCTCTATCCGGTCAGAGAAAAAGATAACCCCGATTTTATCGTTGTTTTGTATAGCCGAAAAAGCCAACGTTGCAGCTATTTCCGTCACCATATCCTTTTTCATCTGCTTCACCGTACCGAATTCCAAACTACCGGAAACATCCACCAGCAACATAACGGTCAGCTCGCGCTCTTCTTCGAACACCTTCACGTAAGGCTTATTGAAGCGAGCGGTCACGTTCCAGTCAATGTCGCGTATGTCATCGCCAAACTGATATTCGCGTACCTCGGAAAATGCCATACCCCTACCCTTGAAGGCCGAATGATACTGGCCAGCAAAGATATTGTTGGATAATCCGCGCGTCTTGATTTCAATCTGACGGACTTTTTTTAACAGTTCACTTGTTTCCATCTATATCGTTAAATAATTCCGTTAATAAATACCGGCAACGTTCTTTAAAAACGTTGACAAGATTCTTTAAAAACGTTCACACCATTTATTAACAGGTCTCGGAAGACCTTTTTAAAAATGCTTACTTAATTAAGGTACTTCAACCTTATTCAGTATTTTGCTGATGATCTCGTCAGAAGTCAGGTTGCTGGCCTCTGCTTCATAAGTCAATCCGATACGATGACGCAATACGTCATGAGCCACGGCACGAACATCTTCAGGAATCACATAACCACGACGTTTGATGAAAGCATAAGTACGGGCAGCTAATGCCAGATTGATAGAGGCACGGGGAGAACCACCGAAACCAATCATATCTTTCAGTTCCTTCAGATCATATTTCTCCGGATAACGGGTAGCAAATACAATATCAACAATGTAGCGTTCAATCTTCTCATCCAGATATACCTGACGAACAACTTTACGTGCTTCAATAATCTCCTGAGCTTTCAGAATAGGCTTCACATTGAATTTATCGCCATTGATATTCTGGCGGATAATCATTTTTTCTTCTTCTATCTTCGGATAGTCGATAACCACTTTCAGCATGAAACGGTCCACCTGTGCTTCAGGCAGCGGATAAGTACCTTCCTGCTCAATAGGATTCTGTGTAGCAAGTACAAGGAAAGGTTCGGGCAACGGGAATGTTTCCGTACCAATAGTTACCTGACGTTCCTGCATCGCTTCCAGCAAAGCACTCTGTACCTTAGCCGGAGCACGGTTAATTTCATCTGCCAAAACGAAGTTGGCAAAAACAGGTCCTTTCTTTACTTGGAACGTTTCGTCTTTCTGACTGTAAACCATTGTACCGATAACGTCAGCAGGCAGCAAATCGGGAGTAAACTGTACACGACTGTATTGTGCATCGATCAATGAGGCAAGCGTCTTAATCGCCAATGTCTTTGCCAAACCGGGCACACCTTCTAATAATACGTGTCCATCAGACAGCAAACCGATTAACAATGACTCTACCAGATGTTTTTGTCCTACGATGATCTGGTCCATACCAGCAGTAAGGTTGGTAACAAAAGAACTTTGTCTTTCAATCCGCTCGTTCAGTTCGCGGATATCAATTGTTTCAGCCATAAATACTATTATTTTTATTGTTTAAATTCCATTGATTTCTCCAGTATGCTACTGGTAATTATTTTTTTCGCTCCCAAAAGTACAGGAATAAATTAACCATACCAACTAATTTTTATTAAAAAACAATTAGATTAAACTACTTTCATAGAGTTTAGTAGTTAACAATAGTTTCTGAAAAGAATTTCAAATTCGCAGACAGGAATAAATAGCAAATCACCCCTGCAAGTGAAGTATTATCAACTTGCAGGGGTGCAATATTTTCTTTTATTTCTTTTCAAGCTCCGGTATCTTGATTACAGTACCATACGGCACATGATCGGGATTCTTTATAACACCCGAATTATACTTCACAATATAGGGCCACAGGGCCTTAGTCCCGTAAAAGCGAAGTGCAACCTTTGTCAGAGTTTCTCCTTCCTGGATAGTATGAGTAGCTTTCGTTCCTACAATCTTATAATTTACAGAGTCTGGCTCAAAAGGAGTTGCAGCAGCTTTCTTTGTCTCTTTTTTAGGAGCAGTAGCAGGAGTCCCCTGTTTTGCAACCGGTTTCGGCTCTTCAACAACTTTAGGAGTAACAACTTCTGCCACAGTATCTTTCTTCGCAACCACAGTTGTGGTATCTTTTCGAACAATACTATCCGTCAGAGCGACCGGAACGGCCGGCTTCTCCAACTTTTCATCAGCAACTTTCTCTGTTGATGGCGTAGACATCCTATCCAGTAAATCCGGATAATACATAAAAGTAACAGCACCTACACACAATAATACTACAAGCACTACAATTCCGATAAAAAACTTCATGGTGGAACTGCCTGCTTTATTCACAGGAGGTGATGGAGGCTCAGGAACCTCATAAGTAGGCACTAAATCTTCTTCCTCGGACGGAAGAGCCGATTCAGCCTGATAAACAGAAGGCGTTTCTTCCGAAACTGGTTCTTCTTTTATATCCTCTACGGTTTCCTCAACAGTCTGAATCACTTCTTCTTCAGCTGTCTCCATCAATTTTTCTTCAGCAATTTCAGTTTTCTCTTCAATTACTTCAGCCACTTCCTCTATACTTTCTATGGATTCCTCTGTAATCTCAACAGCCTCTTCTATCGACTCTTCTATATTTCCTTTAGCCGTCTCCTGAACAACAACCTGTGATTCTACAACAACTGTAGAACTTTCAGGCTCTACAAAATTTTCATCTTTTTCCTCTTCCTCAGAATTATCCTCCACCGGTGTATCTTCTAACACTGTTTCATCATTCAATACCACAGTTTCAAAATGCGAAAAAGGTTTGTTTATCAAATCTTTTAAAGTTGGCTCCGGAGTAAATGAAACCTTTGTATGTCCTTGTATTTCAAAACGTTCGCCCGTATTTATATTTACGCTTTCACGACTATCCACGTCAATCAGCTTAAATGTACCCAAGCCTTTAATCTTCACATACTTATCGCTCTCCAACGATTCTTCAATCAACTGGAAAAATTCTTTCACGAAGCTCTCAGCATCCGTTTTATCCATGCCATGCTTTTCGGCAAGCAATTCTATTAAATTCTGTATGTTCAGCTTTTCATTCATATTTACGAAGGGTTACTTGAGTAGAAGACGGCATTATTTAAACTTATCTTTCAGAGTCGTACTGGGCCTATAGGTCAACACCAACTTAGGCGGAACCAGCATACGCAACTTTGTCGTTGGATTGATGGTAATACGCTCTGCTTTCTTCTTTACCTCAAAAGTACCGAAACTTTGTACAGAAACAATATTCCCTTCTTGCAGCTGTTGTGTCATGTCCGACAGCAAAGATGCAATTAGTTCGGATGTATCCTTTATGGTATATCCCAATCTTCGTGACAGTTCTGAAGTAAATTCCTTATTATTCAAAATCCAGCTATTTTTATAAAGTTCGGTGCTATATTAGCAAAACTTCCGCATATACACAAATTCTTAGGGAAAATTATTTAAATAACCTGTCCAAAAAGGTCGAAATCATCGGAACTTATTATCTCTACCTGGTAAAAGTTACCAATAAGCAACGTTTGTTCACCACGCTCTATCAAGACTTCCGGATCCACTTCAGGAGAGTCAAATTCAGTACGGCCGATATAATAATCCCCTTCCAGACGATCAATAATAACTTTCATGGATTGCCCCACTTTTGCAGCGCTCAATTCGGCAGAAATACCTTGTTGAATGGACATTAATTCATCCAAACGTGCCTGCTTTACTTCCTGAGGTATTTCATCCTCATAATGTGCAGCTGCGTAAGTACCTTCTTCCTCTGAATATGCAAAAGCCCCCATTCTATCGAAACGCACCTTACGAACAAACTCTTTCAACTCTTCAAAATCCGACTCCGTTTCTCCGGGATGCCCTACCATTAAAGTAGTACGCAAATGAATACCAGGTACTTCTTTGCGGAATTGTTCTATCAGTTGATAAGTTTCTTCCTGAGTTACATGGCGGCGCATTTTCTCCAGCATTGAATTGCTAATGTGCTGAAGAGCTATATCCATATACTTACACACATTAGGACGCTCACGCATCACCCGGAACAAATCTGTAGGAAAATGTGCAGGATAAGCATAATGCAAACGAATCCATTCTACCCCGGGAATTTCAGATATACGTTCTATAAGTTCAGGAAGCATTTGCTTCTTATACAAATCCACACCATAGTAAGTCAACTCCTGAGCTATTATCTGAAACTCTTTTACTCCCTTATTCACCAAATAACGAACTTCATCCAAAATTTCCTCTACCGGTCGCGATACATGCCGCCCTGTAATAATCGGAATAGCACAATACGAACATTTCCGGTCGCATCCCTCCGATATTTTCAGGTATGCATAGTGTTTAGGAGTAGTGAGAGTACGCTCTATATGAAGTTCTTCGTGATAGGCTTTACCTAGATCCAGCAATAACTCCGCCCAGTTAAATTTACCATAAAACTTATCAACCTGCGGAATTTCAATCGCTAATTCTTTCAGATAGCGTTCAGAAAGACAACCCATTACATATAACTTTTCCAGATTTCCTTCTTCCTTTGCCTGTGCAAATTCCAGGATCATGTTAATGGATTCCTCTTTAGCATCACCGATAAAACCACAAGTATTGATAACAGCAATCTCTCCTTTAGGCTTTTCCGTATCATGAGTCACGTGATATCCGGCTTCTTCCAACTGGCGCATCAAATGCTCCGAATCCACCAAATTCTTAGAACACCCTAAAGTTATGATATCAATTGTTTTCCGTTTCATGCATTCTCCCCAAACAACGAGTCAACAAATTCTTTCTTACGGAACACCTGCAAATCTTCCATACCTTCACCCAAGCCAATATACTTAACAGGTATCTTAAACTGATCAGAAATGCCGATAACAACTCCACCTTTCGCCGTACCATCCAGCTTAGTGATAGCCATTGCGGTTACTTCCGTAGCTAACGTAAATTGCTTAGCCTGCTCAAATGCATTCTGCCCGGTAGAACCATCCAGTACCAATAGAACTTCATTAGGAGCATCAGGAACCACTTTCTTCATTACATTTTTAATCTTAGTCAACTCATTCATCAAGCCGACCTTATTGTGAAGGCGACCGGCAGTATCAATAATTACCACATCAGCATTGTTAGCAACAGCAGAGCTTAATGTATCGTAGGCCACAGAAGCCGGATCAGCTCCCATCTTTTGTTTTACGACAGGTACTCCTACCCGTCC